>Ga0055480_10000108_pt1 | contig 27046 bp, 20 predicted proteins | sample Muzzi_PWB_D2_FD_57935 | JGI IMG/M metagenome (GOLD analysis project Ga0055480, IMG submission 57935) | Wetland microbial communities from San Francisco Bay, California, USA, that impact long-term carbon sequestration - Muzzi_PWB_D2 | ecosystem: Environmental > Aquatic > Marine > Wetlands ... | reverse complement strand
TTCAAATCCAGCGGTAGCACGTTCATTCACACTAGGAGGGGATACCAGTGAGCCTGCACCGATATTGAAACCGTTTGCAATATCGGGTCGATAGTCATCACCGGTAAGTGATATCAAGCGAAGCATACCATTTTCTTTACCTGCTTTACCTGTGTATTTCATCGTTAGGATATTTCTAGGCACAGTCTTGAAAGCCTCTACAGTTATGGCGATAGGCATTGACTTGTTGGCCCTATAGAACACCGCAGAAAACCCAGGAGAAATCTCAGTTACTCTGAATGTGTCAAGGCCGTAGCCAGCAGATAAATGTTTAGTTCGTACCTGGTTGACCCGTTGCTCCCAGAGCTCTTGTGCCGACCTCCCCTGTAATGGAATTGTCTCAACCTGTACATGGTATATACTCTGGCTTCTTCCTTTTAACTTGAACTGTTCCGGCAGACTGAAGTCCAGCCGGCCAACACTCCATTTGTGCATTGATTCTCCTCCCTTATGGATAACGTCTGCGGTGGATTTTCCGGCACTGGACATTGCCCCACTATGTGTCACAAACAGTATGGAAATAAAAGCACTCAAAGGCAGACAAAGTATACCAATCGCTTTTACCAAGTTAGACCGTCTGTTACTTTTCAATTTTCTTTCCCCGCTTTTGTGCGTAGTATTTTGCACATATGGCCGCAATAGCCCTGACCGAGAATTGCCTGGCTTCTTCCGATTTATAGGCAGGCTCATGTTCGACATCCAATCCGAGTGGTTCCGGTGGTCTTCTGGCATTTTTGTCGAGTGAGATTGATGAAGAAGTGGGTACCGTGCCGTCACCATCGCCTGACGGATCTTGCAACAGGGCACGGCGAGCCTCCTTCTTATTATTTTGAAACCTGCCTCTGAATCCCCTTTTGGGATACGCATCCCGTTCGACCCAGACGGTTTCCGTTTCCATCAGAATACGATCTGCTGATTTATTACCGATACCATGGAAAGTATATGTATCGGGATGAATCTTTATGCCGAGTTGATTATGAAAACTCTCGGCGATTGACAATTATGTCAAATATTGATCCCAAGGACCAGATGAGCCATCTTCATCAAGTTTGTCAGGATTTTTTTGTTGTGTTTTCTTTTGAGTTGCTTTTTTTTCCGGATCAAGCAGGTCCGGATCTATCAAGCCCCAGTAACGACGTCCCGAGTTCTTAAGTTCATTGCCCGTGCCCTGGATTCTGTAAATCTCGTTATAAGGGTCGGAATGGGGAAGGGCCAGGATTTCTTTGCCCTTTTCTGTGACGATCAACCATTCTTATCGACCGTTATTATCTCGATAATATTTATTGGGCAACAGCTGAAGGCCACCAGGCATGTTACCCAGAATCGGGGTGACGGTATGTGCATCATTGCCAAGGACCCTTGATGTAGGTCCCATTCCCTCAAACCCGGCCTTTACCCTCCAATAGGCAGCCGCAGAACCAGTTGCAGGCTGCACGCCGTGGATTATACCGAGAATCCTGGCTTGTGCACCGGAAAGTTCACTGGCTGCCCGGCTGACTAAGCCGCCCATTGAATGGGTGATTAAGATGACTTTTTCACATTTACCGGTGGTTGATTTTGCTTCCTCGATAATTTCATCTATGCGCGCTGAAAGTTTGCTGCCACTATTGGCGTTGCAATCTGTCCAGTTGTAACCGAACGCAAAGACTGGGAAGTCAAATATTTTCGTCAAAGGTCCAAACGTAGCGGAGTTTTGTAAAAATTGCAGATACTCACCATACGAGCCACTGGAAACACCCTGGAAACCATTTCCAACCGGATCGGCGTTATGGACTTCCAGAAAATTGGAATCATAGGTATCTCCGACTTTTCCAATAAGCATCTCCCGACGTTTCGCGCCTGTAGCACCGGAATAGTACCTCCACATCCACATTGAACTACTCGGATTCCATCTCATGTTGGGCAATTTGTCTGCCCCATCGCCTTTCCCATCTGTTCCTGCCCTACGCGCACACTCCCCATGATTCCGGGCACGAATATCAGCGGAATAGCTTCCCGTTTCACCTCTATTTCATGTTTTAAATCAGTTTTAAGACCACTGAACTTCTTTTCCAATTCATGCCATTCTGCTGAAATCTTCTTGGTTTCTAAAGCGCTCATTGGTGCAATTGCTCCTTGACCCAGGCTTCTATCTCCTTGTAAAATTTAGGGAATCCAATAACACAAACCCCGCTGGGAATGTTATTCACTTCAACATTGCCGGTGGCTCCAAGTTTTCCATTTTTTTTGCCGGCTGTATGTTTCAACTGGTATTCCTCATTGTTGTACGGAGCCTCAACATCAGTCGGCCACCACTCATGGATTATCTGCCGCTTATTCCGTTTCAAGATGACTTCAATTGATTTATTGTTCAAACATGGTCCGACAGGTGATGCAGGTTCTTTTTCCTTTGGACAAGCGCACTCCCACGAACCATTTCCTGCTGCCTTAATGTAGGCATCCATCCATTTTTTTCGCTCTTCATCATTCGTGCATGCAGGTTGTGCTTTGTTAGCGGCGGTAACTGCTTCTTGACGTAATGGCTTCACCGCTCTTCTGTTGGCGCAAACAGTTGGATCTGTGTGAATAGCCATTCCTATTTCCCAAGTGTGATCACAAACAGTTCATAATTATCAAGTTGATTGATTTTTTTCAGATCCTGTCAAATCCGGATCGTTCAAAAACTGATCTGCCCACTTCGTTTCAGGAACGAGGCCGAATTCTCGTCCAAACATGACAAGATATTCCAGATACCGGCTGACATCATTCTCATCCTTGATTCCGTATTTTTTTGCCTCTTCCACTCCTTCCTCTATAAGTTCTCGCAAATCAGCACGAACCATGTCTTTTGTCTGCTCAGGATATTTCTTTTTAAGGCTCTGTTCCATAGTATCAAAAAATAAATGGAGCTGATATTGACTGAAAACTTGCATTTGCTCTTTTCTAATGACAATCATTCACCTTCCTCTATTCGTATATATTGATATATTTTGCTAACCAGCAAATGATCTGTCCAGATGGCAAGTTAATCGACAACAATAACAATTTGGCCTCATGGAACATCATCCAGATCATCCTGTACTGATATTAACGAATAACTAACAGTTATAATAGAAATTATATAAATGTTTAATTCTTACCAATACCCCTTCAATCAAGATGAACGATAAGCTACTGTTTAATGTTAGATTATGCAATACATTTTCGCGGTATTTTCATATATATTGACATATAGTTACTGTTGTTATTACAGAATGCCCAACACGAAGTCTTCAGCAGATCTTGCCTAGTTGTCAACCAACATCGAGGTAATGACAACCATTAACGACAAAGAGCCATGCAGTTATTGGGCTTTAAGTGATGTTCAAATCGATCATCTCCGGCGCGACCACAAAATTAGGGGGGGGAGGTTTCAGCAGATCATATTCAAACGGTGCAGTGGGGCCGGCTCAAGCCAGTTTCAGGACGCCGAGGGAAGGTGCCGAAAATTCTGGCATAATTGAGTTGGGAGAAAATGGGCAGAATACGTGGAACGCTCCCTATTTCCATATTTTTGTATGAAATGAGGCAGAAAACGTACCTGATTCTTCAGAGAATCCGAATTTATACAAACAAACCAATCAAAAGACGAGTATATCGTTTTCGTTTGCTATAGAAATCGACTGCCAGCAAGAAGACAATTGCACCGGCTATTAGAGCATGCAACCAATGCGGAAAGCGGTATGAAAAGTCTACAATATCACTACTTGAGATCAGGTAATACTCCGAAGTGACAATAAATAATCCCATTAAGAATATGACTGACAACACTATCAACGCAAATTTTAGTGCTTTCATTTATATATCTGGGCGAAGCCCTGCTGCAGGTCGACGCACTCCGGGTATTTCCTGACTCTGTGAAAGATTACCGGCCGGCTCAAGCCGGTTTCAGGACACCGACGTAGGGGAGGTGCCGATAGTTCTGGGCATAATCGAGACCGTAGCCGACGGCAAATTCATCGGGGATATCCACGCCGCAGAAATCGATCTGGGTATCAACCATTCTCGCCGCCGGTTTATTGAGGAAGGTGCAGGTGCTTAGAGTTCGTGGATTGCGGTTGCGCATCATGCGAATCACCTTGCAGAAGGTTCGGCCGGTATCGACGATGTCCTCTACCAGCAGGACATCCCGCCCCTCAATCGACGAGTCAAGATCCATAACAACCTTTACATCACCGCTACTTACCGTACCATCTCCGTAACTTGACAGGGTCAGGAAATCGACCACCAGGGGGATTCTGATCTGCCGGACCAGATCGGCCATGAAGATGAAGGAACCCTTCAGCAGGCCGATGACCATAAGTTCCCGCTCCAGCTGCCCGTAGTGGGCGGTGATCTCTGCGCCCAGCCGCTTAACAGTTTTAGTCACCTCGTCTTCGGAGACGAGTATTTTCGTAATTTCATCGAGTTGCAAAATAATTCCCTCTTGCCGGGTAGTGTGTTGTAAGGTTTTCGGCCCCGCAGCCTGCGGCGCCCATCAGCTCTGCAGCATGGTATTGTCGATCAGGCGGATTTTTCCCAGGTTGACGGCCAGGGCCATCAGCGTTCTGCCCCCCACCGACCCCACCGCATCCAGGGTCAGCGGATCACAGATGGAGATATAGTCGATGGTATTCTCCGGAAACGCAGCGATAATCTTTTCTGCCTCCCCGGCAATCAGCCGGGCATCGAGAGTCCCACCCTTGACCAGCCGGCGGGAGTTTTCCAGGGCCCGGGAAAGGCTGAGGGCCGCCGGTCGCATATGCTCCTTGAGATAGGCGTTCCGGGAACTCATGGCCAAGCCGTCCGGTTCCCGGACAATGGGGCCGCCGACAATCTCGATGGCGAACTTGAGATCCTTGACCAGCTGGCGAATAATGGCCAGCTGCTGAAAGTCCTTTTCCCCGAAAACGGCCACATGGGGTTTGACGATATTGAACAGCTGGGTCACCACCGTCGTGACCCCCCGGAAGAATACCGGCCGGGACAACCCGCAGAGATGCCCCGGCAGTTTTTCCAATTGCACATAGGTCTGGTAGCCTTCCTGATACAGCGTCTCATCGCTGGGTACGAAAACCGTGTCAACCCCCTCTTTTTCCGCCAACTCCAGGTCACGTTCCAGGGAGCGGGGATATGAGGTCAGATCCTCGTTGGGGCCGAACTGGGCGGGATTGACAAAGATACTGAGCACCAGCTCGTCCCCTTTCTGTCTGCCGATCCGTAAGAGCGACAGATGCCCTTCGTGCAGATAGCCCATGGTCGGCACGAAGGCAATGGTTTTGTTCGAGCGTCTCAGCTGGTCCGCCTTGTCCTGCATCTCCTGCACGGTACGAATAATCTTAATGGCGTCACCTCATGGCGTAGAGAGTGTCTTAAATATTGAGAGAACGAAAGACCCGGCGCCTGCTGTTTCTCCGGCGTATACTTTTGCATTCGGGCGTTACGGCACAACAATATCAGGCTCTCCGGCCGATAACAACTGAAAAATTCTAGCTGCCGGCCTTTGCCACAGCCCCGAAAATCCTCGTCGCCGTCACGACAAAGCGGACCGGAGTATGCGGCATGACCGCCTGAAAGGGAAAGCAGGTGATCAGTGTCAGAACGCCGGTTCTGTCACCATCGAGATAGAGATCTTCAGCCCGGACCGCCTGGGTTGTCTGCACCAGAAAGTAGTCCTGGCCGTCCTTTCCCTCAAGGGTCAGGAGATCGCCCGCCTTAAGATCTTTTAAAAAGGCGAAACTGGTGTCCCGGTGGCCGGCGAGAATACAGTGCCCTTCGGTAGCCGGGGCACTGCTCCGCTGCAGATGACCGGGACCGAAGGCCAGTACCTCGCCGCTCTCCCCTTCGAGAACGATCAGATCAACCCCCAGGCGGTCGTTGCGCAGTCGGCCGACCGGCCAGGTGTCGGCCCATGGCCAGGGCTTGACGATTTTACCGCTGTCCAGGGTCTGTTGCCAGGCCCTTTGCAGCAGATACTGGGCCAGGACCGCCTTGGCGGGAATCCACAGGCCGGCACAGATAAACGACAATCCTGCCATCAGCAATATTCCTGCCGCTATTTTCCAAGGGGTAGCCATCTTCTTCTCCTTATTGTCCAGATCAGTGCCGCCATAGCCAGCAGGCAGGCACCAAGCAGTTGGCACAGGGCAGCCGGGGTGGCCGTCCGGGCGCCTCCGCCGAAGACCGCCGTTGCCTGCCAGCCCTGGGGGAGATGGGTTTTTACCGCCGCCGGCACCGCCTGTTCCCCCTGCGGTCTGGTGATCTCACTATCCACGGCGACCAGACTGGTGTACGGGCTGACCAGATGATGGGCCAGAGCGGTCTGCAGAACCACCTCTCGGACCTTGTCACGGTCGGCACCCAGGGCCAGGGATTCCATCTGCGAGCGGATCTTCTTTCTCGCCCAGAGGGCGGCAATACCTTCCCTGGGACCGAAGGTCGACGTGTCGACCAGGGTTTCCCAATGCCGGCCCAGCCGCTTACCGGTAAGCCGCAGGGTGGCATTCTCCCAGCCCGTCCTGACCGCCAGCACCAAAGGTTCACCGAGATAGAGATCGGGCAGGGGAGACGGATACCCTTCGATTTCCGACTCGCTGCCGGCCAGCTCAAGGTGCAGATCGGAGATGACCGGCTGCTCGAGTTTGGCAAACAGATTGGTCATTTTTTCTTTGACTTCGGTATCTTTGCCAATATAGGCGAATGTTCCCCGGCCCATTACCGCTGCCCGGCTCATGAAGTAAGAGTTGGGGGCGGAGCCGATGCCGACGGTAAAGAGCCGTGAATCGCCCAGCCGCCTGGCGATGAGCTGCAGCAGCTCATCTTCGTTGCCCACCGCCCCGTCGGTGAGGAAGACTACCTGCCGGAGCCGTTCATGGTGATGGGAACCGTCCAGGGCGAGCATCAGGGCAGGTTTCATTTCCGTGCCGCCATCGGCCTTGATCCGGTCAATAAAATCCTCTGCCTCCTGAAGATGGGCCGCATCGGCCGGTTTGGCCTCACTGAACATGGCCCGGGCGGAGTTGTTGAAGACGACGATATTGAAGTGGTCGGCTGGACGCAAACGTCCAAGCGCCAGGGAAATTGCCGCCTTGGCCTGGACGATGGACGTGCCGGCCATCGAACCGGAGATATCGAGGATGAAAATCATTTCGCGGGGGACCGGGCTTTCGGTCACCGTTTGCGGCGGCATGAGCATCAGCAGCATATATTGATTTTCCCCGAGGGTTTCGGCAAAAAGCGCGGCCTTGGCATCCCCTGCATCCTCCGGTTGCCACTCGAGGACGAAATCCCGGTCGGCCTTGACCTCCCCGGTCAGGTGAATCCGGTAATGGCCGTCGCCCATGTCATCCGTTTCTATCCCATGGTAGAGGGATTCCAGGCGGGAAAGGACCATGCCGGCGGCAAGATCGATTTTCAGGGTAACCGGGATGGGTGCCTTTCCTTCAAGATCCACGGGAGGCGTTATCTGCGACGCATCGGGCACCTGGTCGGTATCGGCCGCCCAACCGGTGGACGAGAGCCGTAACGGCTGGGCGGCAGCTTCTGCCTGCTCGCCTGTTACGGCAACTTCCGCCGGTTGGGTCAAAGGCTTGCCCGGGATATATCTTGGTCCGACAACCATTGGAAAACGAAGGGAAAAGACCCCATCTGCGAAACGGACCGGTTGCTGATATTCAATCTCGACGCTGACCACTTCCCCGGGCCCGATATTGGCCACCCTGGAGGTGAAGATATTCGGCCGGTTCTGGACCAAAAGAGAGCTTTTCCGCCCTTCCGCCTTCGCTTTTTCGTGGGTCTTTCGCGCCTCTTCCTTTTCCATGATTTTGCCTTCGAGCACACGGTCGCCGACGGTGAGCCGCAGATGATCGACACTGCTCTCATCAGGCAGGGGAAAGACATAAACCGCCTCGATCCAGCGGGTGTCATTGTTGATGAAGTACTGGGTGACCTTCACTCTCGCCGTGATGCCGCTGACCTCGATGTCCGCCTGCTGGGACAGCAGCGGGGCGGGCTGCAGCTGCCCATCGTCCATCGCCATGAGCAGCTCGCCCCTGCGCACTTCTTCCGGCCTGAGGCCTGTCTGTTCACCGCTCATCGCCTCGGCTGCGTCCCACATCACCCCCAGAATCAGGATGCAGACCATGGCGGTTATATAGACGAGCAGCAGCAGATTGCCCGGATCGACCAGTTCACTGCCGATGTTTGTAGTTTTGTCCCGATAATCCTGTGTCATTTCCCCTTCCTCCTTTGGTAGTTTATGGAAAAGTCTTTTCTCTTAGGTTCCAGTAAAGCAGAGGATCATGACGGAGCGCTGAAACGATTGTGACGGAGTGAAGGAGGAAAATGATCAATTATGACCAAAGGGCAGGATCAGGTAGTCAAAAGCGGATCAGTTGGGTATGCTTTTAACGAGTAGATAACGGGAAGGTCACTTCCCTCACCTGGATCTCAATGTAATGTACTGACCTATGGCCTACACAATCGCCCTTGTTGAAGACAACGATCTGCTCCGAGTCAACTACACCAAGGCCCTGGAGCGCGACGGATATGTGGTATCCAGCTACAGCAGCCGCCCCGAGGCCCTGGCTGCTTTTAAAAAGAAGCTGCCCGATCTGGCCATTCTCGATGTTATGCTGCAGGATGAAATGGAGGGGGGGTTCGACCTCTGCCTGGAGTTGCGCCAGCAATCACCGACCATCCCGATTATCTTCCTCACCGCCCGGGATTCGGACCTCGACCGGGTCAGCGGCCTGCGTCTCGGTGCCTGGGATTATCTGACCAAGAACACCACAACCCTAGATTTTTTGCCGGTGCGGATCTCCGCCCTGTTCAAGATTGTCGAATCGCTCTCCAAAAGCCGGACGGCAGACAGCGACCACGTCTTTTCGGCGGGAGAGCTGAAAATCCATCAGGAGCGCAAGCAGGTGTTCTGGAAAGATCAGCTGATCGACCTGACCCTGACGGAATTCTGGCTGCTGCACGCCCTGGCGAAAATTCCCGGCCACGTCAAATCCCACGATCAGCTGATGGCCGCCGCCAATGTGGTGGTGACCAACAATGCCATCACCGCGCATATCCGGCGTATTCGCGATAAATTCCGGGAAATTGATCCAACATTTGACGCCATCCGGACCGAATACGGCATGGGCTACCGCTGGCTGGCCGACTAGAGAGTCATGCGAATCTCCCTGCGCGTCAAACTGGCCCTGGTCTCCCTGCTCCTGCTGTTCATTCCCCTGACCGGCTTTCGCTTCAGCGAACTGATCAAACAGGACCTGCTGCAAAGCCGCAGGGAAGCCATGCTCTTTTCCGCCAAGGCGGTCGCCTCGGCCCTCTCCGGCCGGACCGGTCTTCTTGACCGGGAACTCTTCCATTCCCTGGATGCCAATCGGGACGTCTATCTCTACCAGCTTACCAACCCGATGCGCATCAACGGCAAGACCGACGACTGGCAGCCACAGCTTGAGGAGGCTGCGGAATTCGGGGCAGATCACCTCCTTGCCGCAACCGAACCGTATCACCGTGAGTCCCTGCATTACCGGCATCTTACCGGGGTGCGCGGCGACTATCTTTATGCCGTTTTTCTGGTAACCGACGATACAGTGGTCTATCGTCCCGCCAAGTCCCCGCGCCTCGACCTGTCCGACCATTTGCAGATCGGCATCGAGGATCGGCAGGGTGTGCTGCACCACTATCTGCTCAGCACCGTCGAGCCCGGCTGGGTCAATGCCTCGCTGATGCCGGAGGATGTCGAGGACCGGATACCGGTTAAAGTGGAAACCCGGATCCAGGGCATGTGGGTCGAATCCCCCGGCGGCTACACCCTGGAACTGCGGATACCCAGAACGATGGTCGGCCGCAGGCTGGCCTTTGCCATCGCCGATGTCGACGACCCGGTCGACCGCCGGATCAAGGCCCTGGTCGGGACCGCCGCCACCGAGGACAGAGAGGAACTCGGCTGGCTGCTCTCAACTTCGGGGGCCATAGAAGAGATCCTCAAATCCTTTGACCGGCCCCATTCCCGGATCCTGATCGTCGATAGCAATCGCCGGGTTCGGGCGAGTTTCGGCAATCTTGCCGACGAGACCGCCTCCGCTCCGGACAGCTCCCTGCTCAGCACGGTGAGCTCGTACACCTACCGTCTTCTCGCCCCTCTCTACCGGTTCTTTACCCGCTCTTTTGCGACCGACTTCAGCCAGCCGGCGGCCCAGCCGTCAACCCTGGAGATCAAAGGGGTAAAGGAGGCACTTAAGGGGACTTCCAGCGTCACCAGCTATGTGATCGATGGCGGCCAGGTGGAGATCATGGCCGCCATCAGCCCGCTAAAGGAGAAAGACGGCATCATCGGGGCGGTGGTGGTGGAGCAGACCACCAATTCCATCCTCGCCCTGCAAAACAGGTTGATCGAGGAATCTCTCACCCTGACCATCCTGGTCTTCTGCTTCGGTGGCATCGGCCTCATTTTCTTTGCCTCGCGTCTCTCCTCGCGGATCAGGCGGCTGGGCAGTCAGGCGGCGGCTGCAATCGGCGACAACGGGCAGATCCGGGCGACCATTATGCCGATCGCCGCCCGGGACGAGATCGGCGATCTGTCCAGAACCCTCACCGCCATGCTCAATCAGCTGAAGCTGCAGACGGAATATCGCGAAAAAATGGCCGACAATCTGGAGCATGAGATGCGCACACCGCTGGCCGGCATCTCCGCCTCCCTGAAAAATATGGCCAGGGAGCTGGACAAGCCGCCGGAACACCTCACCGAATATCTCAACTGGGCACTGGAGGATGTGGCCAGACTGGAAGAGTTGCTCAGTGCCGTGCGTGACGCCACCAACCTGCAGGAGGCTCTGGAACACGACTTCAAGGAGGACTTCCCCCTCGATACGGCAATCGACATGTGGCTGACCCACAGCTGGCGTCCGGCCTTCCCGGAGACGGAGTTCCTTTATCACCGGCCTGCGGGGCCGGTCAGCCTCCACGGCGACCCCGCCCGGATCCGGCAGATGCTCGATAAACTGGTCGACAACGCCATCTCCTTTCACCGTCCGGGGACCCCGATAGAAATCAGCCTCACCGAACAGAATGGCCACCTCCAGCTCACTGTCGCCAATCAGGGGCCGACCATCCCGGACGAGCTGCAGGGCCAGATCTTTAATTCCATGGTCTCCTACCGGAAGCAAAAGGGTTCCGGCCCGCACCTGGGCCTTGGGCTCTATATTGTCCGCACCATCGTCGAACACCATCAGGGCACAGTGAGTGTCACCGCCCTCAAGGATGGTGAGGGGACTATTTTCACCCTGGAGTTGTAGTGCAGGATCTGCAGCCATCCGGATTGCGCTGCCCGGCTCAGTGAAGCCGGGCAGCATTGCCGGATTGTTGCTCAGCTGAGCAGGCAGTTCTGGTCGATCTGGAAGACCTGCATCATGATGGCGTGATCGATCATACTCACTCCCTGGGCGAGGGCATCGACCATGTCCCGCTCTTCCCAGCCCAGTTCCTTCAGCCTGGTGATATCTGCAGCCGTGATCGAGGCCGGTTTCCTCATCGAGCGGATAACGAAGTCCAGCATGGCCGCTTCGTTATCCTCAAGCATCGATTGACCCGGATCGCTCTCCATGGCCTGGATGGTGTCGTCGTCATTGCCCAGCTTTTTCAAGATATGACGATTGAAATCCATGCAGTAAGGGTAGTCCAGGGTCTGCGCCGCCAGATAACGGATATGGGCCAGCAGGGCAAAGCTCAGCCTGGGATGTTTGCCGAAATAGCGTATGCGCTCCAGCTGCAACTCGAAGAGTGCCGGACTTAAACTCATGAGCTGCATCGGCTGGGGGATCGCACCGACATTCTTCATGAACATCTCGTAGCCTTCCTTGATAATTCCTTCCGCATTTTCCGGTGGTACCGTCGTTACCAGGGCCATGGTTTCTCCTCTTTATTGAAGTGGGATCATGAAATGGTATGTCGAGCAATGCTCAGGCACACCGTGAAGAATTATTTTGCAAGGTAGCGGCAAACAATGTATTAGTAAAATTAATAAATATAATTGTATTGATTAGAATTGGTAATCACGAAGCGATGCATCATCTCGAACTGAAACACCTGCGCATGATCTGCGCCATAGCGGAAAACGGCAATATGACCCGGGCGGCGGAAAAGCTGTGCATTAGTCAGTCAGCTCTCAGTCAGCAACTCAAGGATATTGAAAACAAGCTGGGTACCGACCTGTTCTTTCGAACCCGCAAGAAAATGATTTTAACCGAGGTGGGCAAACAGCTGCAGAACACTGCAACCCAGGTAATCGATTCGGTCGAGCAGGCGGAGCAGGCCATCTCCCTGAAGACCAAGGGAGAAAGGGGTGAACTGAGAGTAGGGACCCAATGCATTTTCTGTTATAAATGGCTGCCCCAGGTGCTACGCCTCTTTCATGCCAAATTCCCCAATGTTGAAATTGAAATCGGCAACTCCACCAACCTGATCGAGGAACTTGAAGACAAACGTTTCGATCTGGTCATCTCAGGGGCGGTATCCTCCGATTCGGCCTATGTTTCCGTTCCCCTGTTCAAGGACCAGCTTGTCTGTGTCATGCCCGAAGACCACCCCCTGACTGCCGGCGATTTTGTTCGGCTCGATGATTTCAGGGGCACCAATCTCATTTCCCACGCCGACAGAACCAGGAACCGCTTTTATCAGCAGATTTTAAAACCGAAAAATATCGAACCGGATAAATTCATGTATGTCGGCGCTCCCCAGGCGATTCTGGAGATGGTGGTCGCCGGGCTGGGCATCTCCATCTTTCCCAGATGGGCTGTGACCGAGGCGTTGCATTCCTGGAAGCTTGTCGCAAAACCCATAAGCCCCAAAGGCTTTCCCCTGACCTGGCATGCCGTCTCTCTGGCCCACAGCAATATTCCCATTTACCAACAGGAATTTATCAGAAATATCAGCCGCCTGAATATAACGGAACAATCTGTTACAGCAGGTCATCTGACCATGGTTCGCTAGTGGAATTCCTTCTTCCAACTCAGCTAGCAATTCATGAGATGAGCCAGTGCCTGTTGGAGGATCATGAAGCCGTTTTTACTTAAAATCGACTCGGGGTGAAACTGGAAGCCGATAAAGGTCTCCCCTTTTATTGCCGCGATTTCATCCGACTCCCCAAGGGTGGCATAGTGGTGTCTGTTATCCACAGGATTCTTCCAGGCGGCAAAGGTGTTGTAAAAGCCGACCTTTTCTCTGCTGCCGAAAAGATCTATCTCCACCTGGGACCCCTGGAGCGGCCTGTCCTTTTTCTGCACCATGTAGCCTAAGGATCGGCAGAGAATCTGGTGGCCGAGGCAGATGAACAGGGCTTTTTGCCCGGAGCTGAGCAGTTCTTCGGCAATGGCCATGTTTTTCTGAATTTTTTCATCCGAGTCGTTGTTCGGGTTGCCCGGCCCCGGGCCGAGCAGGGTTATATCCGCCCTCTCTTTGCCGATCAAATAGTCCTGGTATTTGATAAGAGTTGTGCTCAGGCCGAGCGAGTTGAAAAGATGGCGCAGCATATAGACAAAATCATCGCCGTTATCGATCAGGATAAGAGATCTCTTGGCAAGGCCGGGCCGAAAATGGGCCGACCCTTCCTGCTTGAAAAACCAGAAACCCGACAGATCCTGGTTGCGCCTGCAGAGCGTCTCAATAATCTCGTCGTCGTTATGGAGTGCGGGGAGGATCGGCGCAGGTACTTTTCTTGACTGAGCCGTGAACGGCCCAAGAATCGCCCTGCCCTTTGCCGCGGTCTCCCGAACCTCTTCCTGGGGCACCGAATCTTTCACCAGGGTTGCACCGATGCTGAAATGAAAAGAACCGTCGCCATCGATTTCCAGGGTACGAATGGTGATGGGAGAATCAAGATAATCGCAACCATCCGGGTCACGGCCCACCAGCATCAATCCACTGCCATAATATCTCCTGGAATCTTTGGAATATTTCTTGATGATCCGGCAGGCGTTCTCCACCGGGCTGCCAACCACCGTTGCCGCAAACATCGAATCCGAAAAGAGATCGAAGATATCCTTGTTACTTATTCCGGATAACAGATATTCGGAATGGATCAGCTGGGACATCTCTTTCAGCAGCGGGCCGACGATGGAACCGCCCTCACTGCACATCCTGGCCATCATCTTCAACTCCTCGTCGACCACCATGAACAGCTCATTGATCTCCTTTTGATCACAGAGAAATTTCAGCAATTCATGCTTAAAATGAGTCCGGCATTCATAGGCGATATCCTTTCTGAAGGTGCCGCTGATCGGGTTCATCTTTACCCGGTTCTTTTCGACCAGCAGATGCCGCTCCGGTGTCGAACCGATGAAAAATTTCGATGTATCGTAGAAGAGAAATTTCCAGTAGGTGCCGTAATCCTCTCGCATTAGGGCGGAGAACAGGCTGCAGGCGGTGGCTATACTGAAATCTGCAATGCTCCCGCTTCCATTTCTGGGGATGACAAAATTTGCCCCCTCGCCCTCGCCTATTTCATCGGAAACGATTTTTTGGATGATCCCGGCGTATTCCTCTTCCGTGCTGTCATAGCAAAGTTGGCCATTCAGCCTTGCAGCTCCACCCGGCAGCAGACGGAGTAGATCATCTTTGAGCACGGTCAACTGCCTGTCAACTTCTACGGTGCGGATTTTCTCCCCCCTATCATGTACTTCAAAACCACGCTCCTTTACTTGGCAAAAGGGTATTATGCTGATGGTATCATACTGTCTTCTGTCGCCTGCAGGCCCCTTCTTCCTTGGAATATCATGTAGCGAATCGAATTGTTTTGCTCTCCCCGACAAGACCAGAATCTCCTCGCTGTCCTGTTTCTGGATGAGGCAAAAGGGGCTTTTGCCCGTGAGAATAGAAGGTATTATTTGGTTCATCGGACGGTCTCCTGTGGTTTATGCCCGGCAGGGTTTCACCAGGCTCCAGGGGCCACCGTCAAACAGATAAACAAAAAGCCCCGTCAAACCTGGAGAAGGTTTGCGGGGCCTTGTAAAGTGGGATCTTCAGCCTGAAATGCTACCAACTCCGGAGTCGCTCTGTACGCCAGCCGCGCCAGATGCACCAAATTGCAGCACTGCACCACCAGGTGAGTTGGGTATTTATTTTCATCGTATCCTTTGGTATCTCTCTGTCCGCCTCCATTTTGAGGCGGCAGTCTGCTTGTTTTATTTTGGTTAGACCCGGTGAAAGAGGAAAACTCTCTATCACCCCTTTACAGATAGCATACAGACCTAAAGCGTCAAAGATTTTTTTTACACGGAAAATCAAATTTTTCCCGGCGCAGCCTCTTCCGGCTGATCCGGCGGGTCAAGGGCCTTGACAAACATCTGCACATCGGGGCTCTCATTTTGGCGCCCGCTGTATTCCGGAGGACTCTCCTTCTTAAAACCCAGTTGCAAAAAGAGGGCCTGCAGACGGGGATTTTTCGTCAAAGAGATAAAGCGGCAATAGCCCTGTTCAGTCATTTCCCTGACAAATGCATTGACCGTGAAGACGCCGACCCGCTGGTTGCGGAAGCGGGTGGAAATTGCCAGGGCACCCAGCTCGACAGTCTGCGCATCGATGATCTTCTGCTCCAGACAGCCGACCACGATCCCGTCAATTGCCGTGACAAAAAAGTGCTCCCTGTTCCGGCTCAGATAGTCCCTGCCCCGGGGTTTCAGATAGCCAGTGCGTTTATACATGGTCAGAATGCGGTGGACAATCGCCACCTCCTCATCGGTCTGTACCTGGCGCAGTTCCTCGCTGAAGTTATCGGCGATCATCGTACCGGTCCCTTCCACGGTAAACAGTTCATGCTTGATGGTGTTCTTTGCCGCGGGGAGGATATGAATCCGTTCGCATAGTCCCGCCTCAATCTTCTCGCAGAGGCGATTCATGGTGTCCTTGAAGTTGACATTAGCGATGAGATCCCCAAAGTCAGACATCCCCTCTCGTACCCTTTGCGTGGTAAGTGTATTGATTTTATTACCATTATTGTCAATCAGATAACGGCGCTCGAGAAAAATAAGTTTATAGACGGTATCCGGATGCTCAAGCACCGCTGCATAAAAATCCACTTCCGGGGTAATCCTGATAAGACTTGTTGCCGGTAGCCGTGTTTCCAGCTGACGTAACAGTTTCTGGTTGGCAAAGCGATTGGGCAGGTTATGAAACAGGGTGGTACCGACCCCTTTTCTCACCAGGAATTTAATATCAGCGACGATCTCATTAAAATGATCGCGCAGGATACCTTCCCGGCAGGCGATACAAACCGTCCGGCCGACCAGATTTTTGACATATTCATTGAGATAAAGCTGTACCATGGTCTACCATTCTATCACCTGTTTTTGGTTGGACTTCCAACTCTTCGCTCCGTTCAGAATTGTAGGCAAAACTAGCACGTTCGCATCCTGGTGGCAATGGTTACAAATTTTTTCGTCTGAAGACGTGCAATCCGTGCCGAAATAGAATAAAGATGCACCATCAATGATCTAAATTCCGGTAGCGACACCTTTGCCCATGACCGCATTCTCTCCTGAAGCGGAAACCCCGACAGGTTCCACATGTTGAGACAAAAAGCAGCAGAAAACTGGCAATGGACCTTGCTCTGTCTGGTCCTCATGATATCCGCAGTCTATTCCAGACCGCCTATTCCCATCGACGAAACGAGATATCTTTCGGTGGCCTGGGAGATGTGGCAAAGCCACGACTTCCTGGTCCCCCACATCAACGGTCACCCATACAGCCACAAGCCGCCGCTGCTCTTCTGGCTTATCCATCTGTCCTGGTTGCTCTTTGGCGTTGGGGAATGGTCGGGCCGGCTGGTCGGGCCCTTGTTCGGTTTTGGTTCGCTTATTTTGACAGTGCAACTGGCTGGCGTGCTCTGGCCGGCCAACAGGGGCGTTCGTCTGGCAGCCCCCTTTATTCTCCTTGGCACATTTATCTGGACACTGTACAGCACACTGACCATGTTTGACAGTCTTTTGACCTTTATATCCCTTTCGGCCCTTCTCTTCATCCTTAAAGCCGGGCGAAGGAGCAGCCTGGCCGCCTGGGCCGGCCTCGGTCTGACCATCGGCCTGGGGATACTCGCCAAAGGCCCGGTTGTACTGCTCTACGTCCTGCCACCTGTATTGCTTGCCCCCCTGTGGAAAAGGAAAGACGGACTGTCGTGGGGCAGGTGGTACGGCTCTTCGTTCCTCGCGCTGCTGGCAGGGATAGCAGTTGCCCTTTGTTGGGCAATTCCTGCCGCGATCGCTGGCGGCGAAGAGTATCGGCAGGCCATCCTCTTTCGTCAGACGGCCGGTCGGATGGTCAAGGCCTTTGCCCATGGCCGGCCCTTCTACTGGTATACCCTGCTGCTGCCGCTGCTCATTCTGCCTTGGTTCTTCTGGTTGCCGGCATGGCGGGGGTGGGGGAAAAGGTCGTTTGACAGCTCAAGCCGATTTTGTCTCGCAGTCGTACTGCCGGCCTTTATGCTCCTCTCCTGTGTGAGCGGCAAACAGATACACTATATCCTCCCCTTGCTGCCGCTGGTCGCCCTGCTTCTTGCCCACTGGCTGACAACGGCACCGGTACAGACATCGTATGACAGGGTGCCTATACTGGCAATTTTTCTGCTGATGGCTCTCGCCCTGGTTGTTGTTCCTCAGCTGTCCCTGCATGGTGGAGACCGGGAGATGCTGCAGTATCTTCCCAAATGGATTGCGATAGTGCCCCTTGCTGCCGGTCTGTTGTTATTCCTGAGTCAGGCCGATTCCATCCTGGCCGCCATCAAAATAGTGTCCTCGACCATCCTGCTTCTCGTCATCCTGCTCCATCTCGCACTCGCAGCACCTCTGCATAAAATCTACGATCAGACCGTAGTCGGCAGAAGAATCAACAAAGCCCAGGAACAGAACGGGCAGGTGGCAGTGTTCCCGTCCGACATGGCCGATCAGTTTCAATTTGCCGGCAGATTGACCACCCCGCTCGTTCCCCAACAAAGCCTGGCTGATCTGGCCAAATGGAGCGAAGGCAATCCCGGGGGATATTGTCTGATTTTCACTGCCAGCAAGTACTATGGCCAACTTACCGGAAGCGGCATTGCCAGACAGTACAGCAAGGGCCGGCTGATTTTTCGTCCGGCAAGGAATTTCGCCGCCAGTTACGGCTATTGGCTGACCGAGTCAAACAGCCAACAGCAGGCTGCTAAAGAGTGATACCCGACCCCTGGCCCTTAGTTCTGGTCAGGGGTAATATCGGTGCTCGATCGGCCATCCAAGGCCTCCCGGACCTTATTCGCCAGCTCGGTCTGGGAAAAAGGTTTCTGCATAAAACAGACGTCGCTATCCAGCACCCCGCGGCGGGCGATTACATTGGCGGTATACCCCGACATATACATAACCTTCAAATCACTGTAGCTGGCTTGCAGTTTATTGGCCAGTTCACGACCGTTCATGCCGGGCATGACAACGTCGGTGATCAACAGGTTGATTTCGCCCGTATAGCTTGCGGCCAGGTCGATGGCTTCTTGCGGCGAACCGGTATCAAGCACCCTGTAGCCCAGTCTATCCAGCATCCGTTTGCCCATTTTCAGGATGGCCGCCTCGTCTTCAACCAGTAAAACCGTTTCTCCCCTGCCTAGTGGCACACCCGTGCCGATTACCTTTCTCGCTTCGACCAACTCCCCGGCAAATATCGGCAGATAAATCTTGAATGTCGTCCCCTTGCCCGGTTCGCTGTAAACATTGATGAAGCCATCATTCTGTTTGATTATTCCGTACACCGTTGACAGGCCAAGACCGGTTCCGCTGCCGAGATCCTTGGTGGTATAGAAGGGTTCAAAGATGTGTTCCTGGGTCTTTTTATCCATACCACTGCCGTCATCGCTTACCGCCAGCAACACATAATCGCCTGGAACAAAGCCGACATGATCCCGGCAATAGGCTTCATCAAGGGAGACATTTTCCGCCTCGATAATAATTTTACCTACCCCGTCAATGGCATCCCGGGCATTGACGCAGAGATTTGCCATTATCTGGTCGAGCTGGGTGGGATCGATTTTTACCGGTAATTCACCCCCTTTCGGTCGCCAGGTCAGCTCGATATCCTCGCCGAGGAGCCGTCTCATCATATTGAGCAGGTTTGCCACCGTCACATTCAGGTCGACGACCTGGGGATCGACGGTCTGCTGTCGGGCAAAGGCCAGCAATTGTTTGGTTATCTCCGAAGAGCGCCGGGCCGCTCCCTGTATTTCCAGCAGATCGTGACGCTTGGAACCATTGCTGTCTTCTTTCTCCAGCATAAGTTCGGTATAACCCATGATGACATTGAGCATATTATTGAAATCATGGGCCACGCCGCCGGCAAGCCGTCCGACCGATTCCATCTTCTGGGCCTGGATCAGCTGCCGCTCCAGGGAATCACGCCGCCTCTCCGCCGCCTTTCGTTCAATAATATCGCGGCTGACGCCCTGAAAACCTACCGGATGGTGGTTATTATCGAAAATCACCCGGCCGTGGATCTCAACCGGCACCGGCTCACCATCCTTTTTTAGGATTTCCGCTTCGAAAATGATGCCGGTTCCACGCACCCCTTTAGACAGTTCCCGGCGAATATTTCGTTCCATCTTGATAAAATTAGTCTCGTCGCAATGATCGACCAGGTAGCTCCCCACCCATTCAGCCGGGGCATGGCCGGTCAAAAAGATTACCGCCCTGTTGATGTAGGTGAACTGAAAGTCGAGATTCATGGTCCAGATAACATCCAGAGTATTGTCCGAGAGGAGGCGATATTTTTTTTCGCTTTTGGAGATTTTATCCTGGTAAAGCCGCTCTTCGGTTTGATCCCGGAAGACCAGCACAACACCGATTATCTGTTGGTCCTCATCTCTGATCGGGGCTCCGCTGTCGGCGATGGCCCGTTCGGTACCGTTTTTAGCAATCAGGATGGTGTGATTGGCCAGCCCGATGATACCACCGGTATCAAATACTCGGTCAACCGGATTTTCGCAGCGAACACGGGTGACCTCATTAATGATGTTGAAAACGGTTTCAAGACTCTGCCCCCGGGCCTCTTCTTCACGCCAGCCGGTCAGCTCCTCGCCCACCTCATTGAGCATCGTCACCCGGCCATCCTTGTCGGTGACAATGACGCCATCGCCGATCGATCGCAAGGTCACATCCAGTTTTTCTCTTTCACCCGCCAGTTCCCGTTCCCCCTGCAGTGTTCTTCTGATGGTCAATAGGGCCACAGCCAGGGAGAGTACTCCCCAGATACCGAAAAGGAAGATGGACAGATCCCGAACATGGGTATAGACATCCTCGGTCTCCGCCAGAAAGCCAGTTGCCTTGTTTCTCGCATAGTTGGTCATCTCCAGCATCTTGGCTTCCAAAGAGGCAAAAAGCGGAACAGCTTTGTCCGCGATAAGGCGGGCGGCAGCACTCTTCTCTCCACTTTCCATTTTTGCGATGACCGATGCCCGGATCGGGGCCCATTCATCGAACAGTCCCAGGGCCTGCGCCACAATCCGGTGTCCCTTGTCGCCGAGGATGTTTTTTTGCACCAAGCGAAGCTGTCTGCCTGTTTCCTCTTCGAGTACGGCAATGTCGGTCATTTTCGATTGAATGGTCGCAGTATCATCAGAAGAGATCATATCCTTAATGCTCAGATGTATTTTGATGATATTGATATTAGCCTGAAGCGAGGCATTGGAGACTACCAGGGGGTGATCGTAGACAGTTCTGGTCAGATTGGAGAGTTGCTGCATGGCACGGGTGGCAAGGATGGCATGTAACCCGTACAGGACCAGCAGGAAGGCAAAAGCATAGATGGTTCCCCTGGTGATACTCTTCTTTTTGTGATTACCCATTGCACCCGGATGGTAGGAAGAATCAATGTAGTCGGCCAGCAGCCTGCATGTTACCCTGAACACGTCAATTTCTCTACTATTAGTCGAATATTTTTTTCCTCGGCTAAGCCCCTCGAACCATCTGCAAAAGATTCATTGATGAGTAACAACAATTATTCTTTACAGATACACACTGAAGTGACATATTATTGGCCGGATAGTCGCAGCTGTATTGCAAGATCATTGTCCGGGGCAACCTGTCCAGGAAGGAGTTACAAGGGATTTGTTCTATCGATATTTAGGTTCTGGGAGATACTATGGTTCTGAAAACGTTTACCCGGCGACGGTGGAGTGGTCCCGGGATTATCGGGGTGTTGTTGCTCCTCTTTGCTATTTTTTCTGCATCGCTCACCTGGGCAATGGAAAAACACTCCGTTCCTGCGGGACTGGTTCAGCTGGATCTTTTTGGCAAGGTTCTCAACTCCCATAACAAAGGGGTCGGTGATGCCAAAATACAGATCCTGCTGAACGGTACACCGTTGAATTTTTCCGGGGCCCAAACCCATTCCGAGTCAAATGATGTTCTGATGACGGAAAACGACGGCAGTTTTCAGGCCCGTTTCTGGCTGCAGCCGGGCCGGATAACCGATGAAAGTGATCTGCTTGTCACCGCCTACAAACCCAGCTTTGCCAAAAACAGCTATGAAATACAAGGCCACGAACTGACCAAAGATGGTCCGAACTTCATCGGCCAGGCCGATATTCAGGTTGAGCGGACCACAGGTCCCGCTTTCTGGATCGCCACCATTGTCTTTGTCCTTGCCTATATTCTCATCTCCTTTGAGCTGTTGCACCGGACCATGGCGGCCATGCTCGGCGCGTCTTTTATGCTGGTTATCTCCTATACCATCGGGACCTTGAATCCGGAATACCAGATTCTTTCCTATGAAAGCGCGATTGGGGCCATCGATATGAATGTCATCTTCCTGCTGATGGGGATGATGATCATCGTCGGTATTCTGAAACATACCGGGATCTTTCAATGGTGCGCCTATAAGTGCTACCAGCTCGCCCGCGGCAATGTCTATCTGCTTGCCGTCATCCTCATGGGCTTTACCGCCTTTGCCTCGGCCTTCCTCGATAATGTCACCACCATGCTCCTGCTCACCCCGGTGACCATCGAGATCGCCGTCTCTTTGGGAATCAATCCCCTGGCCCTGCTCATCCCGGAGATTCTTGCCTCCAATATCGGCGGCACGGCCACCCTGATCGGCGATCCACCCAATATCATGATCGGCTCCTATGCGAATCTGACCTTTGTCGATTTCGCCAAAAACCTCGCCCCGACCTGCATCATTGTCATGATCATCCTGTTCGTCTTTACCAAATATATTTACAACAAGGAGTACAATAAGGCCAAGGTCGACGATATCCAGAAATTTATCCACCAGTTGCGCGAGGAATACAAGATTACCGATTCCACTCTTCTCGGGGTTGGATCGATAATCATGACCATCGTTATCGGGCTCTTTCTCACCCACGGCATCTGGCATATGGAGGTCAGTATCGCTGCCCTGTTCGGTGCCTCGCTGCTCTTCACTTTCGGTCTGCTGACTAAAAAGGTCAACATGCTCGAATTGATAGAAAAGGACATCGAGTGGACAACCCTGCTCTTTTTCATGTTCCTTTTTATTCTGGTAGGTGGGGTTGAGGAGACCGGCCTGCTCGATATCATCGCCGACTGGGTATTGTATCTGGCCCATGGTAATCTGGTTACCTCCATTTGCCTGATTCTCTGGGTGTCGGCGATTATGAGCGCCTTCGTCGATAATATCCCGTTTACCGCCACCATGTTACCGATCGTCGCTTACCTGACCCAGGTCATTCCCGGAGCGGAATCCGGAGTGTTGTGGTGGGCGCTGGCCTTTGGTGCCTGCTTCGGCGGCAATGGGACAATGATTGGGGCCAGTGCCAATGTTGTTACCCTGGGAATATCCGAATCGGCGGGATATCCGATTCGATTTTTCCAGTTTATGAAAGTGGCCTTTCCTTTCATGATAATAAGTGTTGCCGTCGCCAATGTGTGGCTGTTGCTTTTCTATTAAAGGTCGGATAATGAAGGAGTCCTGCCATGAAAAATAAAATCCCAGCCCTCAGCCGTCTGCTGCTGCCGGTGAAAGATTACGAGCTGTTCAAAAATGTACTACCTCTCGTGGAACTGGTGTCAAAGGCAATGGCCGACGACCTGGAAAAGGTCGATCTGCTCCATGTAGTCGGTGGTTCCTTTATGAGTACCCATCTCAACAATATAGATTTTCGTGCCGGCCGTGTGCTCTCATCCGAGCTTATGAAAAGGCTGCGTGAAAAACATGATCAGGAGATCGTCAACCCATTACTGTCCCAGATGCAGGATCTTCTGCAGAAAAGCGGAGTCGGGCTGCAGGCAACAGTCAGGGTTGAGGATGGCGACCCGGTGAAAAAAATCTGCCGGATCTGCGATGATGAGGAGTACTCCACTTTGATCATTGGCCGAAAGAAAGGTGAGGAGGAAGGACTGTTCGTCGGCACCGCTGTCAACGGGGTGGTGAACCGGCATCTGAGTGCCAGCATATATATTGTCGGGGAAAACGGCTTTCCGGCCGGTGTCTCGCCAGCGGCCCGTATCATGATCGGCATTGACGGTTCCCCGTCCTGCCTGCACGCGGCCCGTGAGGCCGGAGTGATCCTCGGCAAATCCCCTGACAGTATCGAAGAAGTCTCTCTGGTTAACGTCCTCGATCCCTCCTATCTCTATGATGAGGACAGCGGCGATTGTCAGCAGATGACCGACACCGGCTACCGGTACATGCAGGAGGCGGAGGACATTCTGGTAAAAGAGGGGGTGGAGAGTTCAAAGATTGTCGCCACGGTGCTCTTTGGTAAACCGGGTGAAACCTTGGTCAACCATGCCCAGGACTTTGGGGCGACCATGTGCTATGTCGGCCGCCGAAACAGGTCGATAATCGCCGAGGTTCTGCTCGGGTCGGTGAGCGGAGATTTCTTCCAGCGCTGCCGGGAAAAGACTGTAGTGCTGGTCAGTTGACCGGCATTTTTTCAAAAGAGTACTCTGCTGCGTCCCTCCCTTGTGGAGGATAACTGCCTTCAGACAGCTTGATTTTTTGTATAAAAACCAGATAGCAAGCTGTAAAGCACTAAACGGAAGCCCGGCCGGGAAGGTGAAAGGTCAAATATGGATACCGAGACAGCCAGAAACCTTTTCTCCCGGGATCGGTATGCCGCTCTGACCGGTGTTGAGATCATCGAGGCCGGAAAAGGCTATTGCAAAGCCAGTCTGACCATCAAAGACAAACACCTCAATGCGGCCAATGTCGTCCAGGGCGGAGCCATCTTCACCCTGGCCGATCTGGCCTTTGCCGTTGCCTCCAACAGCCATGGCCAGTTGGCCCTGGCGATCAATGTCAATATCTCTTTTTTGAACGGTGTCTCTTCGGGCACCCTCTACGCCACAGCTACCGAACTGGACGAACCGAAACGCCTGGGTGCCTACGATGTGCTGGTCACCGACGACCGGGGAAAGATTATCGCCAGGTTTAACGGGATGGTCTATCGGAAAAAGAGTAATGTCCCGAACGGGTCGGCAAGGTAAATCTCAATCCAGGTACAAGTTGGTATCGCCCGGTGTCCGGTAGGAAGCAAGGTTGCATTACCCCCCATTGCCGACGGTTGCCAGGTGCTTTCTCTGCTGCTCAGCGGCGGTGCACTGACTGATGGTAAGCGCCTCTTGTCTTTCCGGACAATATCTGTTCAACATCCGATAATAATAGCTGCCGACCTTTTTCCCCCGCTTATCGAGGGAAATTTCCTGAATTGGACCGAGGTCCTTGTAGTATGAACTGAAATAATTGGCTGCAAGCATTCCCTTGTCCCGCGAGACCACCATGAGGTCCCGGCCGGCGGCCTGGGCAGGCGGATACCAATACCTGAACATCAGATCGTCGATACCGAACAGGTGCCTGCCGGTTGTCTCTGCAGCGGGATAATTCCCCTGCTGAGCAAGCAGTAGTTTTTGCCGGTAAAATGCCAGCCCGCTGGCTGTCCTGTAGGAATCCATTCCCACGACCAGGGGACGCTCCCCTCCCGACACGGCAACGGCACGAACCTTCTCCTCGACCTGTTGGGCAAGAGTCTCCCAGCCAAACAGGAAATCACTCTTGGCATAGGAGACCCCCGGTAAGCCCAGCGCACAATAATGCAGAAAAAGACCATAGGAGAGGACAAGGACGACCATGGCCTTCGGCCAGAGAGTTCTCAGCCGCCGTTGCAGTCCACCATCGACATGGACCATCGAATAGGCCATAAAGGGCAGGCAGGCGAGCCAGAGGGGACCGGTCCAGTTGAGTTTGACAGCCTTGGTGAAACTGAACAGCACGAAGATAGAGAGTGGAATGAGCGTCATGAGCAGGCAGAAGAGATAGGCCCGGAGAGCCTTCTGCCTTCCGGTCTTCGACTCATCCTGATCCCTGGCGGCACGAGGCAGCAGAGCGGCAATTGCTGCGAAAAAACCGACCGGTGTCAACAGGATCAGCATGCTTGCCAGCAGCTTATGGGTGGAAAAGTCGAAAGAGGCCTGCAGGCGTCTCTGGCTTTGAAACAGAAATGATGCCCAGTCGTGCTGGTAATTCCACCAGATAACAGGGGAAAAAAGGGTAAAGGCGAACAAAGCGGCAAGATATGGCTGCGGTCTGGAAAACCACTTTCGGGCATCAGGATCCACCAGCATAAAGAGCAGGATCGCCGGTCCGAGAAAGGCAATGGTATATTTTGAGGCGAGACCGAGGCCAAGACAAATCCCCGCGCCATACCAGGAGTTCTTGTCCAGTTGTACCAGGGCGCGATAGAGGAAATAGAGGGCACCGGCCCAGCAGGAAATGAGAGGGGCATCGGGGGTACTCACCAGGGCTGTGCCGAAAAAAACGGGCAGGATCGCCACCAGCAATACCGCTCTCAGGCCGGTGTCACCGGAGTAACGCATTTTGGCGAGCCTGTAGACAAAAAAAGCAGTGACGAACCAGCTAAAAAAGGCGCCGAGCCGTACGCCAAACTCATTATCCCCACACAGCAAGGTGCCAAGCCGGATAAGCAGGGCAATGACCGGGGGATGGTCAAGATAGCCGGTGGCCATATGCTGTGAATAATTCCAGTAGTAGGCTTCTTCCTGAATCAGTTCTGTACGGCCAAGATAGACGAGATGAAGCAGCAAGGCATAGCCGATGAACAGGGCACAAAAAAATTTCCAGCGTCGGCCCTCGGTGACCATCAGGATGCCGGAGTGGACGATGAGCATTGCTGCCATCCAGATCACCCCGCCGGTTGCAATGAGCAGGAAAGGCGTCAAAGCTGAAGCAGTGGTCAGCGACAGTGACGGAAAAGCCAACAAGCCACCGCGCAGAAACAGCCCCATGAGGACAATGGTCAAAAATCGCAGATAATCGCCGGATGCGTAGTCAGCATTTTTTCTATAAAAAAACCGCCGTGTTACCGGATAACAGAGATGCACCGACAACAGGAGACTTGCGAGATGACTTGTTTCCAGCGGGTATCCCAGGCCGGTAAAAAAGCAAAAGAAAATATAATCAAACAAGCCGGCGACAAGGCCGGTCACCATGAACAATCGCAGGAACGGCACGATCGGCTGGTTTTTCCAAAGTCCCCACACCTGTCGAAGATACTTACGCAAAACGGTCGAATTCATCTTCGAGGCTCCTGCCCGTCGATCGGTAAAAGAGATCGGCAGTTCGTGGACCCTGAAATCACTTTTCGCCCTGGCGAGAATTTCCAGACAGATCTTAAATCCCGGCAAGTCGGAGTCAAGTACAGAGAGCCGCTTACGGCCGACCGCAAAAAAACCGGGCAGGGGGTCCTGTACCGAGGTGAGCAGCCGGGCCGGGATCGAGGCTAGCCGAGAACTGATCCGGCGCATGAGGGGCCAGGCGGGCGTTTCACCACCTTCGACATATCTGCTGCCGATGACCATATCATGGCTGCCAAGCTCCAGCGGTTCAAGAAGCGAGGGGATCACTTCGGGAGGATGACTCAGGTCGGCATCCATAACCACGACCCACTCATTGGCCGCCTCTCCGGCACCCTCTACGACTGCACCTGCCAGCCCCCTTC
>Ga0055480_10000105_pt1 | contig 27356 bp, 23 predicted proteins | sample Muzzi_PWB_D2_FD_57935 | JGI IMG/M metagenome (GOLD analysis project Ga0055480, IMG submission 57935) | Wetland microbial communities from San Francisco Bay, California, USA, that impact long-term carbon sequestration - Muzzi_PWB_D2 | ecosystem: Environmental > Aquatic > Marine > Wetlands ... | reverse complement strand
AAGCCCAGGGACGGTTCGTCCAGCATCAGCATCTGGGGCGCCGCCATCAACGCTCTGGCGATGGCGATCATCTGCTGCTCGCCGCCGGAGCAGTAGCCAGCCAGGCGATGGGTGATTTTGGCCAGCCGGGGAAAATGGTCGTACATCTTGTCATGGTCTGTGCGGATGGCCTGGGACCCGTCTTTGCGGGTGATAGACCCGACCCGGATGTTTTCGTCCACCGTAAGGTGTTTGAATACCCGGCGTCCTTCCGGAACCATGACGGCACCCAACCTGACCACCTGGGTGCCCAGGACATTGGTGATATCGGTATCGGCAAACTTGATGAACCCGTCCCGGATAAAACCGTTCTCGGGCTTCAACAACCCGCTGATGGCGCGCAGGGTGGTGGTCTTTCCGGCGCCGTTGGTGCCCAGCAAAGCGACAATGCTGCCCTTGCCGACATTCAAGCTGACCCCGCGCAGCACCTGAATGATGTCGTTGTAGACCACCTCGATGTTGTTGACCTCAAGCAGGTTGTCCGTATCCATCTGAGCCATCACCTTGCGAAGGCGCCCCCTGCGCAGCACACGGTCCCCCCGGACAGTGCCTTGCAAGGGGCCCCTTGCTTATTCGGTCACATTGTTGCCCGCTGCTGTGCCCGAATAATTTATTGTATTTTGCTGGTATACTCCGGAATAAACGGCGCACCCATGGATTTAAACGTCCCACCCTGCACGGCATACAGTTGCAGCGAGTCCACTCCGGCGTGATCCGTGGCCGAGTAAGTGACCGGTCCCACGGTGGTCACCGGATAGAAGGCATTCATCCCGTTCATGCCCAGCAGCTCTTCGTACAGCGTGGTTTTGTTGATTTCCTTTCCCTTGGCCTTGGCGCGCAGGATACATTCGGCGGCCACCTGGGCCACCATGACACCGTTGGCATAGTTGTGCGAGTTGGCGGCTTTCTCGTCCCGCCCGTAACGTTTGGCCAGTGCCAATTGGGCGTCGGTGCCCACACCGGGCTCCGAGGTCACGATGTAGGACGTGGTCCAGTGAAAGTTTTCAGCTGCCGAGCCGGCCAGGGCCACCAGGTCGTTGCCGCCGGTGTAGTGGCAGCCCAGAAAGGTGATCTTGCCCTTCTCGCCGAAGGTTTTGGCGTTGAGGCCCAGGCGTTCGGCGTCCTTGAGCATGGTGGCCACCGGCGACTGCACGGTCTGGCAGATGACGTACTGCACGCCCTTGCTCATCAAGCGTTGCAGCATGGCGGTGTTGTCCAGATCTTTGCCGTGCTCCACGACTTCCACGATCTCCATATCAAGGCCCGCGGCCACGGCTTTTTCCACATCCGATACCGGTCCGCGGCCAAAGGCCGACGGATGGATGAACATAGCCACCTTGGGCTTGCTCCCCTGGTGATGCCTGACCACGTATTCGGCCAGTCCGATGGCCTGGGCGGAATAGGAGGCAATGGGCAGAAAGATGTAGTTGGAGTCGATCAGGTTGCCGGCATGGAAAGAGGCCGGTACCGTGGGCATCTTTTCTTCTTCGAAATCTTTCTTCAGGGCCAGCGTGCTGCCCGTGGAGTAGTTGAGATAGAAGACGATGCCCTGGGCGATGAAATCTTCAAAGTTGCGCTTGGTGACATCGGTCTTGTATTGGTCGTCTCTGATCTCGCACTCGATTTTGTCTTCGCCGAGAAGCTTCATGTCGTTGACATACTTGAAATAGTCCTCGACACCTTTGGAATAGGGGTTGCCGGCATCCGAGGTCGGGCCGGTAATGGCCAGCGACAGCCCAAGTTTATAAACTTTGGCCATGGCAGCTTCCTTTTTCATGGCCGTTTTGGCCCCTTCTTTTTCGCCGCAGGCAACCACCAAAAATGCAGCGACGGCCATAAGGGCAAACACCACCAACAACAATTTCTTGTTCTTCATTTTTTCCCCCTTGGAATGATTGTTGACTGCCATCTAAAAATCCAATCGTAAACGACTTTCAATAAAACGCCAGGCTACCAATAAAGACGGTTCACGAACCATCGGCCCTCAATACCTGAAGGGCCATAACTTGGTATAGGATCGCGCAATTCGCCACCAGTTGGCGATGCCGCGCGGTTCGAACATCAGAAAAAGCACGATCACCAGCCCGAAAGTCAGCGGCTTAAGGGCGGTGGACAAATTCATGGTGGCCGGGAACAGTTCGCTGGCATGCTCCGAAACGGTTTCCACCTGAAGGTTCAGCAGCCTGATGGCCGCGGGCCCCCAGAACGACCCGTGCAGGGTACCCAGGCCGCCCACGATGGCCATGGCCAGATAGTTGATGGACTCGTGCAGGGTAAAGGATTCAATGCCCACGCCGCGGTAGAGGTAGGCGTGCAGCGCGCCGGCCACGCCGGCAAAAAAACCGGCAAGCCCGAAGGCATAGACCTTGGTCAGCCCCGGGTGCATGCCCATGGCGTCGGCGGCCCGGTCGTTGTCGCGCACCGCGCTCAGGCATCGGCCGTACCTGGTGCGCAGCAGGTTGCGCACCATAAAGCCGGCCAGCACGATGACCATCAGGATGGCATAGTACCAGAACAGGTAGTGCTCATTGCGGGCCACCCGGCCGGCAAACCAGGCCACGCGCCCCACCGAGATGGTTTGGCCCTGGTTGAAAAAGGACATGAAGTTGATCACCCATTGAAAAATCATCTGAAAGGACAAAGTGGCGATGGCCAGGTAAAGGTGCTTGAGCCGCATGGCCGGCAGGCCCACAAGGGCGCCGAAGCCCGCGCCCATCACCCCCGAAAATATGATGACCAGGGGCCAGGCATGGGTGAGGATCACATGGTTGTCGCCGATGACCCGGGCAATGGACGCCACCGTATAAGCGCCGATGCCCACAAAGGCGGCATGGCCGATGGAGATCAGGCCGGCAAAACCGGTGACGATATTCAGTCCGATGATGGCCACCACGGCGATGAGGATGTTGTCGATGACCAACATGTACTTGTTGCTCAATTCAAGAAACATGGGCCAGACAAAGAGCAGCACCAGGAAGACGGAGAAGATCGACCGGTCCAGATGGGTGGCAAATATGCGTTGCTCATCCCGGTAGGAAGTAAAGTAATTCCCGGTAGCCATCCAACGATTAACAGACATAGTCTATACTCGCTCTATCTCGTGTATACCGAAAAGCCCGTGGGGCTTGAACAGCAGAATGATCAGTAAAATAATGTACGGCAGCACTTCGGCTGTGCCGTTGAGCCCCCAGTTGCCGTCCAGGTACCCGCTGGCGAACTGTTGAATCAATCCCATGATGACGCCGGCCACCACGGCGCCGAGGATGGAGTCCAACCCGCCCAGGATGACCACCGGAAAAACCACGATGCCGAAGGCGTGCAGGGTGTCGAAATTCAGACCCGTGATGTTGCCAATGATGGTGCCTGCGGCCGCCGCGCTCAATCCCGCCGTGGCCCAGGCCAGCCCGAAAACACGGGGCACGGAAATGCCGATGGACATGGAAGCCAGTTGATCGTCCGAGACCGCCCGCATGGAGATACCCACCGTCGATTTCTTGAAGAACCAGGAGAAGGCGCCAATCAGGATGAAGGTGATAATCACGCCCACCAACTGGGTCCATGAAATGGAGACCCCGCCGTAAGTAATGGGCGTGTTGGGCAAAAACTTGGGAAAAGAGAAGTTCTCTGTGCCGAAGGGGGTCAGGTAGATCAGGCCGTCCAGGATGGACATCAGCCCGATGGTCACCATGATCACCGAGATGATGGGTTCACCGATCAGGCGACGCAGAAAAATGCGCTCCACGCTCATGGCCAGGAAAAAGGTCACCACCATGCTGATGCCGAAGGAGAGAAAAATGGGCACTCCGGCCCGCACGGTCAGCGCATAGGTGATAAAGGCCCCGGCGGCGATAATCTGTCCGTGGGCCAGGTTCAGAACTTTGCTCGACTTGTAGATCAGAACAAAGCCCAGGGCCGAGAGGGCGTAGATCGAACCCACCACGATGCCGCTGATCACCAGTTGAAAAAAATAGCTCATGATACTCCCTCCACCGTATAGAATCGAAGGGTCGTCTGGACCGTCGCGGATTGACCGTCCTGGTACTGAAAAGAGGCCTGCACCTGCTTCTCCGTCACCGTCTCATCGTAAAGGGCTTCGTATAGGTCCTGGTATTTTTCGCGCACGAAACTGCGGCGGATCTTGCCGGTTTTGGTCAGTTCGCCGTCGTCCGTGTCCAGCAGTTTGTACAAAATGGCAAAACGCTTGATACGGAAATGATCCTGCTCGGCCCTGGCATTGACATCGTCCACCTGCCCATGGATGAGATCCGCCACTTCGGCCTTGGCCGACAGATCCATGAAGGTGGTGAAGGAGATGCCGTGGTCTTCAGCCCATTTTCCCACCACGATCGGATCGACGTTGATCAGCGCGGCCACGAAGTCCCGCTGATCGCCGAAAATCACGGCCTCTTTGATATAGGGGCTGAATTTGAGCTTGTTCTCCAGAAACATGGGGCTGAACATGTCGCCTTTGGCGTTGTGCATCACGTCCGCCAACCGGTCGATGACCACCAGGTGTCCGTGTTCGTCGATATAGCCGGCATCGCCGGAGTGCAGCCAGCCGCCTTCCAGCAGTTCCTCTGTTTTTTCAGGCAGCTTGTAATAGCCCTGGGTCACCGAGGGCGAACGGGACAGGATCTCGCCATCCTCCGAGATCTTGCACTCGGTGTTGGGCAGCGGCTTGCCCACCGTGTCGGGCCGCACGTCCCCGTCGCGGTGCATGTAAGCGATGCCCACGATTTCGGTCTGGCCGTAGATCTGCTTCAAATTCACGCCGATGGCCTGATAAAACGTAAAGAGCTCCGGGCCCAGGGCGGCGCCGCCCGTATAGGCGCGTCGCAGACGCATCAGGCCGATCTGGTTGATCAGGGGACGGAACATCAACTGGTAGCCCAGCCAGGCCTTGAACTTCAGGCTCGCCGGCATTGGTTTGGCCGTCATGCGGTAGCCGGCTGCCTGCTCGCCGATCTTGATGAAGTGATTGTACAATTTGCGATTGAACCAGTACGACTCGTCGATCTTGAGCCAGATCTGGGACCGGATGGTTTCGTAAATCCGCGGCGCGCCGAACATGAAATGGGGACCGATCTCCTTGAGGTCCTCCATGGCGGTCTCCACCGACTCGGGAAAATTGATGGTGATGCCCGTGGCCATGGCCACGCCGAATGAGTTCATCTGCTCGCCGATCCAGGCAAAGGGCAGAAAAGAAACGTACTCGTCGGTGTCGTCCAGCGGGTCGGCCTCGGTGAGTTGCAGTCCCATGCTGATGAAGTTCTTGTGGGACAGCATGGTGCCCTTGGACAGGCCGGTGGTCCCGGAGGTCAGGCACAGGTGGCAGACATCATCGGGTTTACCCGCGTCCACCAGGGATTCGAACAGATCCGGTGCCTCCTGATGGGCCACGTCCCCCAGCCGGTAGACGTCTTCGATTTGCACGAACCAGTTGTCCGACCGGTAGCCGCGCATGCCGCGGGCATCTTCATAGATGACCTTTTTGACCAGGGGCACACGGTCCCGAATCTCCACCAGCTTGTCCACCTGCTCCTGATCGTCGCAAAAAACCATGGTCACTTCCATGTAGGCCAGCAACTGGGCGATCTCTTCCGGCATGGTGGTCTGGTAGATGGCCGAGGAGATGCCGCCCACGGACTGGGCGCCGATGGCGATAAAGAGCATTTCAGGAATATTGTCCCCGATCAGGGCGATGGCATCGCCGGCCTTCAGGCCCAGCGTCTTCAGCCCCAGACCCGTCCGGCGAACATAATCGTAGTACAGGTTCCAGGTATAGCTGTTCCAGCGCCCGAAATCCTTTTCGCGCAAAGCCACCTTTTCGCCGGTGAAGTTCACCCGCCAGCGCAGCAGTTGGGGAATACTGTACTGCAGCAGATTCTCCCTATGGTCCGTTGCCTCCGTCACTAAAAATCAGCATCCCTTCTGTCTGATGGATCAACCACCGGCAACTCCGTGATTGTATCTTCTATTTGAGCCAATCCCGGCGGGCGCAGAGGCCCGCCCTACGACGAGGACCACCGGTCGAAAACCGACGCTTCCGACCCTGCGTAGGGCCGGCCTCCGCGCCGGCCTCGTTTGAGGAGGTCCTTAATCACCCGTCTTCTCCTATATAGGCTTCGATTACCTTCGGGTCTTTGGAGACTTCTTTGGGCGTGCCCGATCCGATCAGCTCGCCGAAATCCAGCACATTGATGCGGTCGGAAATGTCCATCACCACCCCCAGGTCGTGTTCCACCAGAATGATGGTGGTGTTGCGCTCCTGTTTGATGTCGATGATGAAGCGGACAATATCCTCCTTCTCTTCGATATTCATGCCCGCCATGGGTTCGTCCAGCAGCAGCAGTTCGGGCGCCAGGGTCAGGGCCCGGGCCACTTCCACGCGCTTCTGAATGCCGTAGCTCAAATTGCCCACCACGCGCTTGCGATATGGCTCGAGCTCCATGAAATCGATGACGTCTTCCACATAGGTCCGGTTCTCGGCTTCCATGCGGGAGGCTTTGCCGAAAAAGATCATGGCCTGAAAAAAATTATATTTCAGATTGGTGTGCCGGGCCAGCAACAGGTTGTCCAGCACCGTCAAGCCGCTGAACAGCTCCAGATTCTGGAATGCCCGGGCGATGCCCAGCTTGGTCACATTATGGGGCGAGGCGTGGGTCAGGCGGTTCACGCCGTAACGGATCTCGCCTTTGGAAGGATGATAGAACCCGGAGATGCAGTTCAGCAGACTGGTCTTGCCGGCACCGTTGGGCCCGATGATGGAGGTGATCAGGCCCGGCACGATCTCCATGCTGACATTGGCAAGGGCGTTCAAACCGCCAAAGGCCAGGGTGATATTGGAAATGGTCAGTGCGTTCATATCGTGAATCTGCTCACCAAATGAGATGCTGACCCGGCAACAATCCATCGCCGGGCAACCCAACCGCAGCGCGCGGAATAAAAAATTATGTCATGTGTATCGTCAGCGGGGAAGAAGTCTGCCTTGTCGAGCCTTGATTCTCAGCCGATCCACCCTCGGTTTATTAATTAAACGCGCTTCAGCCGCCATTGTCAAGTTGATAAAACAGCGGTAAAATAGCGGTTTTTCCCCGCTACTCTTCGAAGGTCAGCAAATGGGAGCGCAGGTTGATGGAAGTATTGGTTAACTTTAACTTTTTACGGATATTGTGGCGGTGGTAAAGCACCGTATTCTTGGAGATGGACATCAAATCGCCGATCTCCTTGTTGGTGCGGCCCTCTTTGATCAGGTTGGCCACCCGGATCTCCGTGGGCGTAAAACTGGCGAACTTGCTCGAAATGCGGTTGATGAAGGGCGATACGATATTGTCCAGGTTGGACTCCAGAATGCGCACCAGGGTCTGCTGGCGGGTGTTCAGGCCGGTCTTTTTCATCTGCACCAGGTAGGGCGTCACCAGCTCCTTGATATTGTCCAGCACACTCTCCTGCAGCTCGACCTTGTCCTCCCCGCGCTGTTTGAGCAGCACCCGCAGGGCCGTGTTGACCTCCTCCAGGTGCTGGGACTGGGCTTCGAGCTCCTTTTCGCGGCGCCGCAGGGCCTTCTCCGCCCGCCGGCGCTCCTCCACCTCGCTGGCCAGCTCGGCCGTGCGCTCCTGCACCAGTTCCTCCAGCTGGTCCTGGTAATCGCGCAGAGCCCTTTCCGCCTTCTTGCGCGCCGTGATATCGCGCAGGGTCACGATATTGCCGATGGGCTGGCCGCGGTCGTCCATATACAGGCAGGAGCTGAGTTGCACATCCAGCTTGCGGCCCTCCCGGGTCAGGCGCTGGGTTTCGAAGAGCTTGATCTTCTGCCCGCTGAGCATCACCTGGATGGCATCGCGTGTTTCCGGCCAGGCTTCCGGCGGTACGAAGTCGATCTGCTTGCCCAGCACCTCGCCGCGGGCCATGTCGAAGGTCTGCTCGAAGGCCGGATTGACATAAGTGGCCACGCCCCCCATATCGTACACCACGATGGGATCGGGGGAGGATTCCAGAAAATTACGGTAGCGCTGCTCGCTCTGCCGAATGCGCTCTTCGGCCTTCTTGCGCTCGGCCAGCTCCTGGTGCACCTTGGCATAGAGCTGGGCCTTTTCCAGGGCCAGCAGCGCCAGGCCGGCAAAGCGCTCCATGATGGTGATGCTCTCCTGGTCGAAACGCTTGTGGGGCTCGATCTGCCCCAGGCCGATCACCCCACGCACGCGCTGGTCCATCTTCAGGGGGATGCCCACCACCGAGTGGACCGGGTCCAGGGCAGTCACAGCCAGTCGTTCGGACCAGTTCTGGTAATCGTCCACCAGCATGGGCTGGCCGGTCTGCCAGACCTTGCCGCTGAGCCCCTGACCCTTGCAAATCGTCAGCCCGAGCTGGTCGCTGAAGAACCCCATGCCCACCTGGATCTCCATGCGGTCGCCGTCGCCGGCCAACAGAAAAATATACCCGTGCTGCGTGCCGGCCAAAGCCGCGGCCCGCTCCAGAATTGTCTGCAGCAGCTCCTGGGGGTCCAGCTTGTCCAGCAGCGCCAAAGCGGTCTCATGCAGGGCGGTCAGATACTCGTTCTGTCGCCCAATGGCCCGCTCGGCCGTCATAAGCTTCTCAGACTGCCGCCGCAACTCCGCCACCCGCCGCAGCAACACCTCCTGATTAAGCTGATCGTTCATAAGCTTTTTATTGGCCCGGGTCTATGCGCACCGCTTCCCGACCACAGCTAATGCGGGAATCATGTTCTTATGTAACCGGAACCATCCACAACTTAAAGTTTAGCACTTAAAACTATCTTTTCATATAATTACAATCTTTTTGACGACATTCACCATCTCCTCCGGATCATCGATCACCTGGATAATATCCATGTCGCCAGGCGAGATCGTGCCGCCGTCCAGCAGACGGGCCCTGATCCAGTCCAGCAGTCCGGACCAGTACTCGCTGCCCGCCAGAATGATGGGAAAGGGCTTGATGCGCTGGGTTTGAATCAAGGTGATCACCTCGAATATCTCATCGAGGGTGCCGAAGCCCCCCGGCAGGCCGATGTAGGCCGCCGCATATTTGATGAACATCACCTTGCGGATGAAGAAATATTTGAACTCAACCTGTATATTGGCGAAATCATTTGGTTTCTGCTCAAAGGGTAGCTTGATATTCAGCCCCACGGAATTGCCTCCGGCATCGGCCGCCCCCTTGTTAGCCGCCTCCATCACGCCGCCGCCGCCACCGGTGATAATGGAAAACCCGCTTTGGGCAAAGGCCGCGGCGATCCGCCGGGCATGATCATAAACAGGATTGTCCGGCTGGGTGCGCGCCGAACCGAAAATGCTCACTGCGGGCCCCAGCTCATGCAGGGCCTCCACCCCGTCCACGAACTCCCCTAGAATCTTAAACAACCGCCAAGACTCGCCAAGCCTGATATCATCAATTAAAAATTGCCGTTCCATGTATCTCCCCGTATCATCACAGTTAAGTCCACAAAGGTGAAACTATCCAAAATAACATCGAATATAGCAACAACTGCCCGACCACCGCAACCGTTGTTTCCATTTCCACACCGACACAAGATCGGCACCCGGGCCATTCAGGTCCATGGTCTTCGTTGGGCGGGGCTCCGTACCCGCCGCAACAGGCCAACCTCAATCAAACGATGCTCGAAACAGCATTGACACACCTCATTCGAAATGGTAAGAATTCGGTTTTATTATTTGTACCCGCACAATACCTTTTCAGGCTTGACCTTAGATGCCATCAACCTCAGAACCGCTTCGGCGCGACGTGACCATCGTAAACGATTTGGGGTTGCACGCCCGCGCCGCTGCCAAACTGGCCAAAGCAGCACAACAGGCCGGCGACAAAGTATGGCTGGCATTCGGGCCCGAGCGCATCGACGCCAAACAGGTCATCGACATCCTGACCCTGGCGGCGGCCAAGGGAGACAAGGTCACGGTCATGGTTGAAAAGGCTGACGACATGGATATACTGGATCATATCATCGCGCTTTTTAAAGACGGCTTTGGAGAGTAGCGCCGTGCAGGAAGAATTAAACAGAGAGATGATCATACGGGGCGTCGGCGGATCGCCGGGCATCTGCATTGGTAAAGCCTACCTGGTGGACAAAGAGGGCGTCGAGGTGGTGCCCAAATACACCATTGCCAAGGGCAAGCTGACGGCGGAAAAAAAGCGCTTCAAAGCCGCGGTCAAAAAAGCCGCCGACGAGCTGCACCAGATCATCAGCGACACTCCCGAGGAACTGCGCGAACACGCCCAGATCATCGAAACCCACGCCGTCCTGCTCAAGGACAAGATGCTCTACGGCCGCACCATCGAGACCATCGAAAAAGAGCTGATCAACGCAGAGTGGGCCCTTAAAAAAGTGGTCGCCCGCATCAAACCCATGTTTGATAGCATGAACGACGCCTACCTGCGCGACCGTGCCGAGGACATCGTACACGTCTCCGACCGCATATTGAACAAACTGCTGGGCACCGACAGCGTCAGCATCGGCGCCATCAACAAGCGCGTGATTCTGGTGGCCAAGGACCTTTCACCGGCCGAGACAAGCCAGATCCAGTTGGAACGCATCATGGGCTTCGTGACCGACGGCGGCGGGCGCTCCTCCCACACCACGATCATCGCCCGCAGCCTGGAAATACCCGCCGTACTGGGGCTGGTCAACGCCAGCAAGACCATCAGGAACGACGACATCATCATCGTGGACGGCACTGCCGGCGTGGTGGTGGTCAACCCCAGCGAGAGCACCCTTTTCGAAGCCGAGCGCCGCATGGCCGAGTTTGCGGCCCGTCGCGCGGCTTACGCCCGCAGCAGCCACCTGCCGGCTCAGACCAAGGACGGCCTGCGCATGTCGGTGATGGGCAACATCGAGCTGCCCGAAGAGGTGGTGGCTGTGCTGGACAAAGGCGGGGACGGCATCGGCCTGTACCGCACCGAATTCCAGTACCTGGCCCGGCCGGTCTTTCCCGGCGAAGAGGAACTTTTTGAGCATTACAAAGACGTGGTCGATGTCATGCCGGACAAACCGGTCACTATCCGCACCCTGGACATCAACGGCGACAAAGCTCTGACCTACGCAACTGAAGACCATGAAGTCAACCCGGCGTTGGGCCTGCGGGCCATCCGCTATTGCCTGCAAAAACCCGATGTCTTCAAGACCCAATTGCGCGCCATTCTCAGGGCCGCCTTTTACGGTCAGGTGCGCATCCTTTTTCCCATGATCTCGCGGATGGATGAAATCCGGGCCACCAAGCGCATCCTGGCCGAAGTGGAAGCCTCCCTTGAAAAAGACGGCCTGCCCTACGAAAAAGATATTCAAATCGGCATCATGATCGAAGTGCCCTCGGCCGCCATCATGGCCGACGCCCTGGCCAAAGAAGTGGATTTCTTCAGCATCGGCACCAACGACCTGATCCAGTACACCATGGCCATCGATCGCGGCAACCGCCACGTGGCCCACCTTTACAACCCCCTGCACCCGGCCGTAATCCATCTGCTCAAGCAGGTGGCCGACGCCGGACGGGAAAACAATATCCCGGTCTTCATGTGCGGCGAGATGGCCGGCGAGCCCCTCTACCTGCCCATCCTGCTGGGGCTGGGCCTGAACGAGCTGAGCACCAACTCCCAGGCCATTCCGGTGGTCAAAAACGCCATCCGCACCCTGGACATCCGGACCTGCCAGGAGTTCCTGGCCAAGGTCTTCAAGCTCACCGACGCGGAACAGATCGAAACCCTGGTCAACAAAACTTACGGCGACCTGCTCAACAACAACAAAGAACATTGGGGGGAGTAGTCCGACGTGTCCGAGGATCACATCAAAATCATCGCCGAAAACCGCAAAGCGCGCCATGACTATTTCATCGAGGACCGCATCGAAGCCGGTCTGGTGCTCAAAGGCACTGAAGTCAAATCCCTGCGCCAGGGCCGCGCCAACCTCAAGGACAGCTACGCCAAAATTAAAAAGGGCGAGGTCTTCGTGCACCAGCTGCACATCAGCCCGTACTCCTTCGCCTACTACGACAACCACGATCCCCTGCGCGTCCGCAAGCTGCTGATGCACCACCACGAGATCAAAAAACTGACCGGCAAACTCACCGAACGCGGCTACTCCCTGATCCCCCTGCGCCTCTATTTCCGAGAGGGCAAAGTCAAAGTCCTCCTAGGCCTGGCCAAAGGCAAACGCCAATACGACAAACGCGAAACCATCCGCCGCCGCGAAGAAAAACGAGACCTCGACCGCCAACGCAAAAATTACAAATAGCCGCCCATACAACCCGTTGGGTTGAGCACAGCGAAACCCAACGCAGTGACTGAGACAATGTCTATGTTGGGTTTCGCTGCGCTCAACCAAACCTACTGCTGCTAATTGCTGCGGTCCGCTGAATGCGTCCATTTCGTACAGGGCTTTTGCTTGACTTTTGGGGCTTGATTCATTAGGGAAACCAGTATATCTCTAATAGTTCAGGTATTTTATACAATCCATCAATCCGATGCCGGTCAAATCGGAGGACTGCATGACAAAAAAAAGGGGAAAATCGGTCAGCTTTGACGCCATGGTAAAGTTTTTTATGCATACCTACAACATCCCCACCAAGCAGGATATTGATCGTCTCAACGAACGCTTGGACCGTATCGAACGGCTGATCGTCAGCACTGGAACGGCAAGGAGCCGACGCACCAGCAGCTCCAAAGAGTCTATCCGGCAGCCGACCATTACGGCTTCGGACCATGTACTGGAAATTGTCCGCCGCTATCAGAACGGGGTCGGTTTTGCCGAGATACAGCTCCAGACCGGGTTTGGTGCCAAAAAATTGCGCAACATTATCTTCCGATTGAATAAAACAGGAAAAATCAGGCGCAAGAGCCGCGGCATCTATATCGAAGCATAGCATTGCTTTTGGCGTTTGCCTTCATAAGCTGCGCATGCTTGCCATCCTCAACATGAATTCAGGAGCAACACATGGCTGCCATTAATGATACCAACAATCAAGGGCTTGAAGTTCGGTCCGAATTATCCGGGTACCGCATCGAGCAGATCATTTCGCTAACGGAAATCAATGGGTTTCTTTACAAACTGGTCCATTTAAATACCGGTGCGCGTCATCTTCATATCAGCACCCAAGACCGGGAGAACGCCTTTGGCGTGACGTTTAAAACCGTACCGTCCGATTCGACCGGCGTGGCGCATATTCTGGAGCACACCGTGCTGTGCGGCTCAGAAAAATATCCGGTGCGCGATCCTTTTTTCTCCATGCTGAAAAGAAGTTTAAGCACTTTTATGAATGCTTTTACCGCTTCGGACTGGACCATGTACCCCTTCTGCACGCAAAATCCAAAAGACTACTACAATCTTATGGATGTCTACCTGGACGCGACCTTCTTTCCCGACATCGCAGCGCTGAGTTTTAAGCAGGAGGGACACCGCCTGGAGCTTGAAAAGGATGCCCAACACAATAATGAAGAACGTCTGGTCTACAAAGGCGTCGTTTACAACGAGATGAAAGGGGCCATGTCTTCGCCCGACCAAGTCATGGCACGCTCAATTCTGAATGCACTCTATCCGGACACCACATATAGCAACAACTCCGGCGGCGACCCCAAAGTCATTCCGCAGCTGACCCATGAGCAGCTCAGAGGATTTCATCGGCGCCACTATCATCCCAGCAATGCTTTTTTCTACACCTATGGCAACCTGCCCTTAAAGCGGCACCTGTCGTTTATCAATGATAAGATCATGAAGCGCTACAACGCCATCGATCCCGGCACCGAGGTCGCCATGCAGCCGCGCTGGCACGCGCCCGAATCCGTACGCTACACTTACGCCTTGGCCCCCAATGAAGATGCCACCCGCAAGACCCAGGTCTGCCTGGCGTGGCTGGTCGGCGATATTTGCGACACCTTTGAAGTACTGGCGCTTACTGTGCTGGAGCAGGTTCTCTTGGGGAATGCGGCCTCGCCGCTGCGCAAGGCCCTCATGGATTCTGGATTGGGGAGCGCATTGAGCGATGCCACAGGTTTCGATGCGGACAATCGCGACACCTTGTTCGCATGCGGCCTGAAAGATGCGGACGAGGCATCGGCCGAAGCGATTGAAAAGCTGATCTTCGACGTGCTCGCTCAACTGGTGAAGGAAGGCATTGAACGGGAGTTGATCGACACGGCCATCCATCAAATCGAATTTCATCGCAAAGAAAAAACCAACAGTCCCTATCCTTACGGATTAAAGCTTCTGCTGACCATTGTCGGCAGTTGGTTGCACGGTGGCGAACCCGAACGAATTCTGCATCTGGACGCAGATCTGAACGCATTGCAGGAAAAAATAAATGCCGGCCCCTTCCTGGAAGATTGTATTCAACGCTATTTTATAGACAACCCCCACCGCATTCGAATGATCCTGGCGCCGGACCAGCAAAAGGCGCAAAAAGAGGAAGATCGCATCCAAAAAGAACTCCAGGAGCGCAAAACGCAGCTCAGTTCAACCGAGCAAGACCAAATTCGGCATGATGCGGCGGCACTTAAAGCCCTTCAAGAAAGCGAGGAGGATATCGCCTGTCTGCCGACCCTGGAATTGGCTGATATCCCTTCCGACGTTCCACGATATGCACCGTCCCGCATTGCAGCCAAGGCGCCGCTCTGGTGCTATGCCCAGCCCACTTCCGGTATTTTGTATTTTAATGGCACCGCCAGCGCCGACATTGAACCGGACCTGCTCTCCTGGGTACCCTTTTTCTGCTTTGCCTTCACCAAAATAGGCACAGCCAAAAGCAGTTATGCCGAAATTGCACGCAAAATTGACGCGGTCACCGGCGGACTGACCCTCAGCGCCCATGCACGGGCACCTTGGAACCAGCATCACGTCTGCCTGCCGTTGATCGGTCTGAATGGCAAATGCCTGTCGCGCAACATCACTTCCATGCTGGCCCTGATTGAAGAGCTTATCGGCGCCATGACGTTTGCGGACCTGACCAGGCTGAAGCAATTGTTGGGAGAATACCAGGCCGGTCTGGAGTCGATGATCGTTCATAACGGGCATCGACTGGCGATCTCTTTGTCGGCGAGATGCTTCTCACCCGCCAGCGCTCTCTCTGAAATATGGGGGGGCATGCATCAGGTCGCAGCCATTCGAAGGTTTAACAAACAAAGCGATCCGTCCAACCTGAAAAGGTTGGCTGACCAATTGGGCGCCATCGGCCAGGCCGTATTCCAGTCTGAAAATCTTGTGATGGCCGCAATCGGAGAAGAAGATAGCGTGGACCAAGCCACCAACAGCATTGAGTCCGGCGAGATTTTCCCCCGTTTTCATCGCGACCGTCAACAACTGGACCTAAAGCCTCTAAAGATGCAGACAGAAAAGAACCTGCCCCTCGAAGGTTGGAGCACTTCCACGGCGGTGGCATTTGTCGCACGCACCATACCGGTCGTCGCATTGGGCCACAGCGATGCACCAGCGCTGGCTGTATTGGCCAAGATGCTGCGTTCACTGTATCTGCATCGTGAAATTCGTGAAAAAGGCGGCGCCTATGGCGGGTTTGCCTTGTACAATCCTGAACAAGGATTGTTCAGCATGGCTTCCTATCGCGACCCCCACATTACGCGAACCATGGGGGTATTTGAAAGGGTACGGGAGTTCGTACACACCACCGGGTTCGAGCCGGAAGACATCAAGGAAGCTGTTCTGCAGGTTTGCTCGGAGATCGACAAGCCCGACCCGCCCGGACCGGCCGCGCAAAAAGCATTTTCAAGATTGATTCTTGGCTTGATGGACGATGAACGAAAAAAATTCAAGCAGCAACTTCTGCGGATCACACCTGAAAAGCTTCTGGAGGTTGTGGATCGATATTTTAAACCCGATAATGCCCAATGCGGAATTGCGGTGATTGCCGGGGAAGACCATCTCAAGCAGGCCAATGAAGAGCTCTCGGGCACCCCGCTTCGCATCAATGCAGTACCGTAATGCCAGAAATCAGCTTTAAAAGCCTCGCAAGCGGCGGCGGGACCAAACGCATCGCGGACCGGCCGCATCAAATAGCCGCCATCTGCCCGATCATGGCACGCAGGCGTGCCGAAACTTCCTCCGGCATGGCGGAGGAGTTCATCTTGCGGCACAATGCCACGGTTTGTTTGAGCGTGGCCAGACATACCTGACATGGCGGACAATCTTGAAGATGTTTCTCAATCTCGTCACAACTGGCTTGGTCCAGCTCATTGTCAAGATATTCAGACAACTTTTCAAAAAGTGCGCGGCATTGTCGGTGGTCATGCATCTTTTTATCCATTCTTCTTGGCCCAGAGCTGCAGGATTCACAGTGTATGGTAGGTTTTAAGTTTATCCCGCAAAAACAAACGCGCCCGGTGGAGGCGAACCTTGATGTTCGAGGGGCTTAATTTCAGTATTTGGGCGCTTTCATCCGTACTGAAACCTTCAATATCCCTGAGCACCAGAACCACGCGGTACTTTTCCGGAAGTGCTAAAATTGCCTTTTTCAACGTGCGGCTCAATTCCTCGTTGAGGACTTGATCCAGGGGCAGACTGGCCCATGCGGGCACTTGCTTTTCCACCGCGGCCTCATCCTGTGGCAAGAATTCATCCAGCGACAATTCCCGCTCCGGGGCAAATTTGGATTTTCGCCGTTTCTTGATGCAAGTGCTGGTAGCAATGCGGTAGAGCCAGTTTTTGAATTTGGTCTCATAGCGAAACCCTTGAATATATTTGTATACATTCAGAAATGTATCCTGAACCACATCTTCTGCGTCTCGTGGTTCACCGCACATTTTCAGGCCGAAATTGTACAGCACACGTTCATAACGCCGCACCAGTTCGGGGAACCGGTCCATTCGACCGGACTGAATGGCTTCGATGAGCTTGACATCGGAATCAACTTTCTTTTGAATCGGCGTCGGATCTGGCATGCTCTTTTTTGCTTGTCACCTGACAGGCATCCCGCACTCAAGTGGATATGCCGAATTTGGGTAAAATATACCCCTGCAGAATATACCAGGCTGCGACAACGATCAAGAGCCACACGATCTCTTGCATGATCAACTCCTCAGTTAGCTATCAGACTTTCGGGATCAAACCCGTTCATTCGATCCCGGTACCCGATTTCCCTGATCAAGCCTTATCACTTATCGAGCCCCCAGGCATTGAAGGGTTACAATTTTCCCCTTACGCTATGAACAACAGGATAGAAGCTATCTCAAAATACGGATTTCGGTCCAGAATGCAGGCGCGGACGGTTTTCGAATCACGCCATCGGCGTGACATACTTGTATTATGTCGATGATTCGAAATCTGGACCCAACACCCAGATTGGACCAAAAGACTTCATATAGCTATCTTCTAAATCCCGCGCGCGCGTATGCCGGACGAATCAATATCGTATTTTTTGATTTTGTAGTGAATGGCACGCCGGCTGATGCCCAGAAGCTTGGCGGCTTCTTTTTGAACACCACCGGCTTGTTTCAGCGCCCGGATAATGGCATTTCTCTCCGTGTCTTCCAGTGAAAAAGAGTCCGTCTCCATTTCGTCTTCTTCGGCAACATCAACGGAGGGAAGTCCTGACAGATGAAGATCCTTGGGTTTGAGCGTATTGCTGCGGCACAGCACGATGCCTGCCTCGATGGCATTTTTCATTTCACGGACATTGCCGGGCCAAGGGTATTCACACAAGTACTTAGTGGTTTCATCCGGGAGCTTGATCAAAGGCGTCCCGTGCTGCTGGGCGGTATTAAGGACAAAGATCTGCGCCAGGGTCGGAATATCTTCTTTACGGTCTCTCAACCGGGGCACATTTAAGGTGACTACCCTGAGCCGATAGTAAAGGTCTTCCCGGAAATTCCCTGCTTTTATATCCTCCACCAGATCCGAATTTGTGGCGGCAATCACCCGGCAGTCCACGGCATTCTCTTTGAGGTCGCCGATGCGACGAATCTTGCGGTCCTCGAGGAATCTCAGCAACCGGACTTGCATATCCACGGAAATATTGCCGATTTCATCCAGAAACAGCGTGCCTTTGTCCGCGGTTTCAATCAATCCTTTTTTATCGCTGACAGCATGGGTAAAGGATCCCCTTATGTGCCCGAAAAGTTCACTCTCCAACAGACCGGCCGGCGTGCTGCCGCAATCCACAACCACAAACGGTTGGTTTGCGCGCGGGCTCAACTCGTGGATCAGGCGTGCGATACGCTCCTTGCCCACCCCGCTCTCGCCAAGAATAAGAACGCTGACATGGCTCTCGGCCACACGCTTGACCAGGGAATACAATTCCTTCATCTTCGGGCTTTTGACAGCCTCCATATCCCGGAGCACCGAATTGCCTTCGCTCACATCCTTCAGGCCCGGATTCTCTTCCAATACTTTGCGAAGCTTAAACACCAGCTCACGGCCGTCAAACGGTTTGGCCAGGTAATCCACCGCCCCGGCTTTGACCGCCTTAACCGCATCGGGAATGGTTCCATAGGCCGTCAGAAAGATGATGGGCAGTCCAGGTTGAATGGTGCGGGCCTTGGTTAGCACCTCCATACCGCTCATACCAGGCATTTTCATATCCGAAATCATTAAATCAATAACATTTTCTTTAAGCAGCCGAATCGCTGTCCGGCCGTTTTCGGCTCGATGGATGGCAAATCCTGCCGATATCAATCGCGCTTCCAGCACTTCCAAGACATTTTTATCGTCATCTACAATCAGAATGGAGGTAGCGCTGTTTTCTTGTGTTTCCATGTTCTATCACCGTGGAGTGGATGATTCTGCTGAAGGGATGGCATTCTTCTTTTTCTGGATTTTCTGGTCAATCGTCTCCAGAGCTTTTATCTGCCGCTTTAACTCACCAATCTCTTTCTCATGAGCCTGAATTGTTTTTTTGTGCTTTTCCAAAGTCTCCCGAGCCGTCTCGAGTTCACCTCGCAAGCGGTCCAACTCATCCCTGCTTTTAATCAGCAGCCACCGCGATACCATGGGTTCTTCGGCGGCCTCCTGGGCTTGTGTCGGCGTTAAGGGAATATTGGAAAAGAGCATTTTCTCCTGAACCAGGGCATCGACCAAAACAGGATTTTCATATTCAAACTTCTCGGGCGCATTTGCAATCCATTGTCGCCAAAGCAACAACGCATCATTATACTCTTCCGGGGTTTTAGCAGCCATGAGTCTTGAACAAGCCAGCCCGTAAAGGGCAATGAGCGCAAACCTTCTATTGCTGGTTTGGGTTCGTATGGTGTCGAAATAATTGGCGGCTTCAAGATACTCCCGTTTCTGGTAAGCTGCCATGGCTTCTCGATATAACTTCATAACGCTGGGCGATGGGCGGGATTCGACCGCCGCAGGCTTTAATGGCAAGGGAAATTGGCAACCGCCCGCAAACAAAAGACTTAGACAGATCAACCCACAACAAAATCTATTGAACACAAAACCATAATTTATCATATGCACAACCTGCAAAAGGGTTTTTTACCAGTTGCCCCTATTTACGACCAGAAACAAAAATGTACAATATTTAATAGGCAGCTGAGGTCTTGGTTGGACGCCTGATATCTGTTCAAACCATCCTCAGGGAAACTTTAATGCCCTAATTTCATGACCCTATTTGCTGAAGGCGCCAAAGGCAAGGTAAAACTGAAGGTGCTTCCCTGGCCGACGGCGCTCTCAACCCAGATGTTGCCGTTATGGGCCTCAACGATATTTTTGGTGATGCTCAGTCCCAATCCGACCCCGTCCAAATGATCCCGCACGGAGGGTGCGCGATAGAATTTATTAAAGAGCTTGACCTGGTCCTTCTCCAGAATTCCGGGACCGTTGTCCACGACTTTAAAGGTCAGAGAGATCAAGTCAGGCCCCGGCCCCACCTTGACCCACACTTTGGACTGGGCATCGGAAAATTTGATCGCATTTCCCATCAGGTTAAGGAAAACCTGCTGTAAATATTGGGCATCGCCAAATACATCCGGTGTTTCCGGCGGAATTTCGGTATGGATGCTGATCTCTTTGGCTTCGGCCGATGGTTTCAGGCTCTCAACACATGAGGAAACCAGGGCGACAGCATCAACCGGTTCAAAATTCAGTTTCAGGGCGCCGGGCTCCAATCGGGAAGCTTGCATCAGGTGGTTCAACAAATCGCAAATGCGTCCAATCTCGCTGCCCGCAATTTCCAAAAACCGCCGCTGCCGATCGGTAATGGGCCCCATGACCTCCTCGCCGACCATGTTGACCGACTCTCGGATGGACGTTAACGGTGTCCGAATCTCATGGCTCAGCATCGATATGAAATCCGAGCGCAGTCGCTCTTCCTGACGCAGACGCTCAGCCATCTCGTTGAATGCCGTCGCCAGCTCGCCCAACTCGTCCTTAGAACGAATCCGAACCGGTTCGCTGTAGCGATCCTTGGCCACTGATCGAATGCCTCGCATCAACTCTTTCAACGGCCGGATCATGGAATAGGCCAGAAAGACCACGCCAAGAAGACCGACCATACTGGATATTCCCAATCCAATCAGAGCATTATGAATGGATGCCCTTCCACGACGGTTCAGCTCGCGCGTGGCTTCCTCAACCTCCAACTGATTCTCGATGCGGGCCTGGGAGATCAATTCAATCCATTCATTGATCACATTCTCCGGTATCCATATCTTCTGTTCGCTACGATCCCCTTGCGCCGGGTCCATTGCCTGCGGATTCCGGTATTTTAAATAGGCTTTTTGAACCTGGTCCCATTGCGGCGATAATTCTTGATCCGTCATTTTCAATGCCAGGATTTTTTGCAGGCTCTGCTCAAATTCCTGCTGGGCATTTATAAAAAAGGTTAAATAATCGTCCTTTTTGAGCAAACGATACTTCTTTTCATTTTCCTCCATGCTGAGCAGGTTCTCAAACATCTTTTTGGAGTGATCTGAAATCGAGTAGTTCTTGCTGACGATGCTTTCCGAGATGTGGGCCACCTGCTGAAAATCCAGATACAGAACCAGAATGGTCCCATAGAAAATGGAAACAATTGCAAAAAACCAAATTAATAGCTTTCCGGTAATACCGTAACTTGGGTCCATAATTTTCAAGGTGTTGGCCTAAAGGAACTATTTAATATTGATCACGCACCAGACAAGCACTCTAAATAGCAGAAATTAAATTCCAAGTAAATGGATCTGGCATTGGCAATGGCCAATTCCGTGACGGATGTATTGGACTTCATGCAAATTACGAAATTAACGAAGGGTTTGAGCAAAAATGGTACCTGGCGAGTAAAAATGGTAACCAGGACCAACTCGGTTTATGGCTCAGGCTCTTTTTTGTCCATGAAACTATAACGATTTGCGCAAACCGGCCGATCGGCATGCAAATTGCTTTCCTATTGCCAAAGGCAAACGGTTTCGCATAAAATACTTTACATTGAGGGGACGATAGGATAGGTGCTGAAAGCTAATATCCAACTCAAAAAAAATGAACGACGCCTGAAGGTAGAAAGGCGCCGTTTCCATTATTCGGAGTATATTCCCGAAAGACGTTCGGGTCGGGAGCGCCGTATCCCGGTTCGATGGCTGCTGCCGGCCGGACTCGAGAATTTTGTGCCAACTGGGGTTTGAAACTTGGATAGAGCTATTCTAATCCGACCATAAAGATTTCCCTGGTCGGTTTCAGACAAACACCTAACTCAGGCTAAAATATTGGCCCCCTCAACGGTACAGAAAAAAATTAGATGACGCGATATTACGCTGCAGCACAAAGGTACGTGATCGGATTTGCAATTTTGATTCTGTTTGGATTACCCACAGCTCTCCATGCGGAATGCCAGGCAACCCTTCAATGGGACCCCAACCAATCAGCCGTCGGAGGTTACCGCCTCTACCAGCGCGAAACAGGTCAAGCCTACAATTACAGTCAATATATCGACGTGGGACAGTCAAATACGAGCCCGGTCACCGGCCTGAATGACAATACCACCTATCATTTTGTCGTGCGGGCGTATCTCGGTGCCGATGAAAGCGGCAACTCCAATGAAGTCACCTTTGATTGTAATACAGGTACTCCCAATAACGGTGGTACCCCCAGCGGCGATGCAAATCCGCCAGCACAGCCACACACAATAACACCGTCCGACAATGCGCAGGATGTCAGCATGCAGCCGCAGCTCAGGACCAGCGCATTCTACGATCCGGACGCGGGTGATTACCACGCTCAGACTCGCTGGCAGATTTTCCGCATGGACACCGATGCGTGTGTCTATGATACGACCAGCAACTCCGCACTGACGACGCTGAACGTGCCTTCCTCCGTGTTGGACGAGTTCACCGCTTATTATTGGACGGTGCGCTATTATAACCAGAAGGGCGGTATTTCCCAATCAGCGCCTTACAGCGACTTCACGACCATGCAAACAGCGGAGAGCAATCCATCGTCAACCCTTAGCAGCGGCAGCAGCAGCGGCGGCAGCAGTGGCGGCGGGTCCGGCGGCGGATGTTTTATCGGCACCCTTTTCAGACCATAGCCGACGCTATCAAATTCTACATCAATGCCTACCTATATCTATTTCCATTCGAAAGCATAATGGACCAGAGCCTTATCTTTGGCAACAGGTTCCAGATCCGTAAAATCCCCTTCGCCCCCCCACCATGCCGGCACTTGTCGCATCCAATGCCATTATCAAGAGCATGCTTGACTTGTCGATGCTAAAAAGTTAAAACCCTCGCACTCATCTTAACATCAAGCTGACTGACAGGCGCATTGACTCCAGGAAGGGACGGTATGCTACGACTCGGCTCCACGCCTCCTCACACCCGAGAGATGGATTTAGATGACATTTTCCTTTCTCGATTAAAACTACTTGTTATTATGGGAAAATCATTCCTGGAAGGCCATCCTCTGGGAGAGCACCGCCGTAAGGCCATGCTGGAAAATGCCCGCCATGTCGAATCTGAATCCATTGACCTGGGAGGCCTGATTTCCGATCAACCGCAAATCCAACATTTTTCAAACGACATGGAGTTTGACCACGTTTTTTTCCAGCGCGTGAAATTGTTGGCCGTGATGATTAAAGCGGTCGGAAAAGGCTTTCCCATGGGCGAACATCGAAAAAATGCCATGCGTGAAAATATTGACATTATCAGCAAATCAATCATGTTTAACAGCAATTCAGAGATGGCGTTTTTGAAAGTGGCATAGCGTGAACACCTCCCCATCAGCATCGAAGATCCAGATCATCATCGTCGATGATGATCAATTGGTGCGCGATTTTGCCGTTCATACCATCGAATATGGCATCAATCGCAAGGTCGTTACCTTTGAGGACGGATTCAATGCCTGGCAATTTTTGAAAAATCAGGCCGATGATGCGGATATCATCATTGCGGATGCCAATATTCCGGATATGGATGGCCTTGAGTTGCTCAACCAGATTAAAAAACATTTTCCCGACAAAAAATTTGTCCTTACCACTAGCAACCCTGACCTTGAAAACACTGCCTATCAATTGGGCGCCGATGCATTTTTATCAAAACCCTACGATGTCAATGATCTGTTTACAATAGTGCAGCAATTTATCAACCAGCCGAAATCGACCAAAGACGCCGAAGACAACAAGATGCCGAAAATTGCGCCTTCCTCGAACAAGGAATCACCCGATGAATGATCTCCGTTGCAGGCACAGTCTATTACCAAGGTAAATGAACCCTAAACTCTTCATGCGATAGCCTTAACAAGTCAGTAGCCGCCAACCTGTATCGTCGCATTCCGAATCGGTCCCGGGGATTGTCAAATCGTTATCCAGTGTTTAGAATTATCTGTGTGGCCAGTTGCCCGAGACATGGTATGCCATTCGAAACCCGCCTTGAGCCTGCAGAGAATTGCTCAGCGATAGGTTTAACAGCCGTGTTTGCCTTTAAAGTGTACCGATAGCGGCCGCGGCTGTGTCATATGCACGATCAGAAACTAATCTTCATCCAAGGAGATCGTGATGAAAAAAGCCATATTGTTAATAATCATTATGATTTGCTGGCTACCATTGCATTCGAATGCGGAAACAATTTACACGTGGACAGACCAAGACGGTTCTTTGATGTTCAGCAATTCGCCGCCGCCCGAAGGTGTCATGGATTATCAAACCACGGAATCGGAACCAACGAGTACGGGCAATCAAAGACGCACCAGTTATGACCAAATGGTGGAAAGCACCGTGCGGGAAACCAATGCCGCGGAAGCTAAGCGTGAAGAAGAGGAAGCCGCGAGAACTGCGGAAAAGGCACTCCAAGCTGAAAAACAGCGTCAAGCAAGCATCCAAGTTGAACGCGTGCGATTAAAGCAACAGATAGAAACCATTAAAAACAGGGCTGTGAGCCCGACGTATCCAAACGGCATGAAACAAGCCCAGATCGAGGCTATCACCAGAGAAATCGAGAAGCTTGCGAAGCAGTCGAATTTAGATGCAGCCAAAAGCCAATAAAAAACTGGTCGATACCCCATAAGGAATATCGGGTTAAAGTCCATCAGTGAACCAGTTGGTGCTAAGGCTGTTAAAATCACTGGTGCCGCGAGACAGATACGTTTCTCCTGATGCAGTTACAGCATTTTAAGCTTAATCCAGTCTTCTGTTAGCCCATCTATTTCCACATAAGAAACTGCCCAATGGCTCAATCCCGCCTTTAAGCCATATCGTATCGTTGCGAGCCAAATTATCGAGTTTTAGAACATTCTCAGGACCTAATTATTGACTCGCACGGCCAAAAATCAAAGTCCCTGCTAACAGCGGATGTCTCCCAAAACGACCTGCTGAGCGGCAGACAGATCACCTACGTCTCGCAGGGCATGATATTAAAAAGATCACCGAGCACGACTCCCATGGTTTTGTTTCCAGTATCCTCGAGAGGATCATCTTGATTATTGACACAGTGACGGCGGAGCGGCCACCAAATATCCATCCTATGTTATTTGCTGCGCTCCGGACATGAGGCTGAAGCGTTATCAACGCAGAAGAAGTTTTGAGATCAATTTTGCCGCGATATCGGCAGGAATCGTCGTTTCACTGAGTATATCTGATAATACACTGGTCCATACAAAATCGCTGATTATTTGCTCAGCCTCCTGATCCGATACCACGCCCCTGAAATTGTCAAAACACGAGCAACCGACTTGACTTGCCATGGTCATAGCAGCTAACGTTGAGCGCTGATGGCCGACGGGTGGTTCGGAAATGCGCTTCATGATGCTGTGGCCGATGGTTGGGTGATCGTATGGGCTTCATGCTGGAGAAATTCCTCATCGATAGACGCGAGGCCGTCATTGCGGAATGGATCGACCGCATCATGACGGAAGCTGGAGACCAGTACGCCAAACGTCCCAGCCAGGAGCTGGTCGATACTGTTTCGGCTGCTTACGATGCCAATCTCAGCGTGCTGGTGCATGACGATTTAAAACCCATTGACCAGTTTATAAAAAAAATCACAACCTTACGACTGGAAGCCGGATTTCTGCTATCCGACGTTCAAATGGCTTTCGAGATCTTTCGAAGCATCGCCCTGCCGCTGATCGCCGCCGAAACCACAGCAGATGAATTCCTGACCGTCGTCACGGCCATCAATCAATGCCTGACTTACACCATTCATCGTTTCAGTGATCATTTCCAGGCCATGCACCAGGAAAAAATCCTTGAGCACAACCGGCAGCTTGAAGAGATGGTGCAGGCGCGCACAACTCAGTTGGAAGAATCCCAACGCAAATACAAAACATTGGTGGAAGAGATCAACGACGGCTATTTCGTTGTTCAAGACGAGACCGTGGTTTTTGCAAATCCCGCCTTTTGCCAGATGCACGGCTATGATCTATCCGAGGTCATCGGAGAAAAGTTCTACACCTTCATCGATCTGGAAAGCAGAGCGCAAGTTATCCGCCTGTATGAAAAAAGTATCGAAAATAAGACCGTGCCTCCGCGCACATTTGAATATCTGCGACTGACCAGAGACGGTAAAAGCTATCCCACCGAGATCCTTGCCAAGGTAACCTATTACGAAAACAGGCTTTCCAGTATCGGCATCTGCCGCGACATTACCCAGCGGGTCAAGCTCGAGCATAAGATTCGCGAAAGCGAGCGGATGGCCTATATCGGCCAGGTTACCACTTCCCTGTCGCATGAAATCCGCAACCCGCTCTCTTCCGTGCAGATGAATCTGCAAATCCTAAAAAAACATCCGCAGCTCAAGGGCAATGACCAAAAACGCATCGATATCTCCGTACGCGAAGTCCAACGGCTGGAAAATATCCTCAAGGAGCTACTGGATTTTGCCAAACCCATCCAACTGAAGTATCAGCATTTTTCCATGACCAACCTGCTGCGGTTCTCCCTTGAACTGCTCGAGATGCGTTTCAAGGAAAAAGAGATCAGCGTCATCACAACGTTTGACAACCATATCCCGGACATCCGGGCAGACAAGGAAAAATTGGGACAGGCCCTGATCAACCTGATGCTCAATGCCCTGGAAGCCTCGTCCCCGGGAGGGTGCATCACGTTAAGCTGCCGGCAGACGCTCAATACCGAAGGCCTAATTCAGGTGGTGGTCTCTGATCAGGGTTGCGGCATCCCGAATGCGTGTATGCATAATATTTTCGAGCCTTTTTTTACGACCAAAAGCAAGGGGACAGGCCTAGGCCTGAACAATGTCAAGCGCATTGTGCAGGCTCACAACGGCCGGATCGAATTCGAGAACCTCGATCCATGCGGGACTGCGTTCAGGATTTTACTGCCGTCCGGACCTTGAAAGCCAAACCTGCGAAGGGGTAATGGGCATGGCTAAGATAGTCGTGATCGATGATGAAACTTCCATTCTGGAAACCATCGACATGTTTTTAAACGAAAAGGGGCATACGGTTTTCAAGGCCGATACGGGTGAGAAGGGATGGCGGCTCTATCGACGGCACTGCCCGGAAATCGCCGTCATCGATATCCGTCTACCGGACTGCAGCGGTTTTGATCTTTTGGAAATGATTCAAGCCGAAGCGCATTTCACCAAGGTCATCATGATTACGGCCTTCCAGGATATGGAGACCACGATTACGGCCATGAAAAAGGGGGCCTTCGATTACGTCCACAAGCCCCTGGACGCTGATGTCTTCGAAGGGGTAATTCAGCGCGCCTTGAACATGCTGAAAGCCGACCGGGAGACGCCAGCCATCGACGCGATGCCCTTGGCGCCCAATCCCCAGGTGATTATCGGGCGTAGCGAACAGATGCGTAAAATTTTCAAGATGATCGGCATCCTTTGCCAAAACCGGGCCACCGTCCTCATTCAGGGAGAAACCGGCACCGGCAAGGAACTCATTGCACGTGTCATTCACAAAAACAGTTTTT
>Ga0055480_10000101_pt1 | contig 27596 bp, 23 predicted proteins | sample Muzzi_PWB_D2_FD_57935 | JGI IMG/M metagenome (GOLD analysis project Ga0055480, IMG submission 57935) | Wetland microbial communities from San Francisco Bay, California, USA, that impact long-term carbon sequestration - Muzzi_PWB_D2 | ecosystem: Environmental > Aquatic > Marine > Wetlands ... | reverse complement strand
CGAACATATTATGCAACTCCTGGCCGACCGCGCGACGGAAGGACTGAGTGCGGCAAAATCCAGCAAGCTGGACGCCATTCTCGTGGCGAATCCCGCGATCCATCGAGACGCCATGGATCTTGCAGCGGCGTCTGTTGATCTGGCTTTCGACACGGGAATCGTCGAGCCGTTGCCCAAGACGCTACGAGACCGGATTCTCGCTGATGCCGGCGGCTATCTCGCCACGGCAGGTGCGGCATTCCGTGACGCTTCGACCGGCGAGCCAAGCTCGGCGGTGTCGTATGGGCAAAGGAAAGCCAGGATTGGCGGCCGTGTCGCATGGTACCTTTTGGCCGCGTCGCTCTTGCTGGCTGCGGTCGGCTGGTGGCAGGTGATCGACATACGACCCGCGGCGCGAGGTTTCGAGCGAGATTACGCCAGCTTTGTCGCGGAGACACTCGATGTCATCAAGGCGCCGTGGGCAGGCAAAGTGGAGGACCTGTACGGCGTCACAGGTGACGTTGTGTGGAGCGATCAAGTGCAGGCCGGCTTCATGCGGTTCACCGGTTTGCCGCCCAACGATCCGCGCCGCATGCAGTATCAACTATGGATTGTGGATCAAACGAGGGATAGAAACCCGGTCGACGGCGGCGTGTTCGATGTCGTGGCGGGTGACGGGGAGGTGATCGTGCCGATCGATGCCAAGCTTCGCGTGGATCACCCGGCCGCCTTTGCGTTGACGCGCGAAAAGCCCGGTGGTGTCGTGGTGTCCGCAGGGCCGCTTGTGGTGGTCGCCGCCGTATCGGGCTGATTTGAAAGACAGATGGGAACTCATGGGAACAAGACATGAATGAACAGGCCGTACAGGCGAGTCGAGTGGTGGAGTCGGTCGCGACCGCTTTGGCCCACTGGGTGGTCTTGCGCCACGGCGAGGTGGATCCCGATCTTGCGCAACGGTACGGTGCGTCATGGCGCGATGCCTGGGTACCGCACGTGCGGGCGCAGATACAGTTTCTCGTACAGGCCATCGCCGTTCGCCGACCGGATTTGTTCGCGAAAGCTACGCAATGGACGGGCGATGCGCTGCAATTCAGACAGGCCAATCAGACGGATTTGAAAAACAACCTGCAATGCTTGCAGGAGGTCTTGAAGAGTGAGTTGCCTGCGGGTGTAGCCGACACCGCCACCGCGTACGTGGGCCGGGCCCTTGAATGCGTCGGCGAGGCGAAAACGACGGGCGACATCTCGGCTGCGGAGTGCGGTCCGCATCATTTGCGCATGCTTCAGTATCTCGAGGCGGTGCTCAGCAGCGATTGCCATCATGCCGAGCAGGTCGCATTGGGCGCGTTGGATGACGGGCTGTCGGTGGCGGATGTGTACGAGCACGTGCTGTTACCGGCGCAAGTCGAGCTGGGGCGCATGTGGCACACTGGCGAGATCAGTGTGGCCGACGAGCACATGGGCAGTGCCACGACGCAGTCTGTCATGGCGCTGCTGCGTACGAAGGCGCCGACGCCGGCGCGCGTGGACCACACGGTGCTCGCCACGGCCGTCCAGGGGGATTTGCACGATATCGGCGTGCGCATGGTGGCGGACTTTTTCGATATGTCCGGCTGGAATGTGATCTACCTCGGTGCCAATACGCCGCACGAAGATGTGGTGGAATGCGCGCGAGATCGCCGCCCCGATGTCCTTGCCATATCCACCAGCACGTCGCTTCATGTCCGTGCCGTAGGTGAGCTTATCGAGCACCTGCGGAAAGACGAGCAGACCGCCGACATCAAGATCATCGTGGGCGGCTTCCCGTTTCGACTCGTCCCCGATCTGTGGCAGGAGCTGGGTGCGGACGGATGCGCAGAGACCGCACCGGAGGCCGTGGAAATTACTCGAAAACTTGTTGGTCAAAAGTCATGATGTGAAGGAAAAGGCGCGGTCCCCATAAAGGGCATACCACATTCGCCGCTCGTTCATTTGAAGTCGAACTTCAATTTGCCTGCCTTTGGAATCTCAAGGCGATGTTGAAAATCACTGATCGTGGCGACCCCTCGCGGCGAGAGTGCGCTCGCAGCTTAAGATCGCCATGAGACGACACTTCTAGCTCTCCAGCCAGACATTGGTCACGAATATCGAAGGGCGCGCGAATACTGCGGTCTCTTGCAGGTCGCATCCGGTGTTGATTAAGTTCTACACGAGTGACTGGCGGCAGTTCGACCTACTTCGATCACCGCCAACATTGTGGTATTGTGTCCGCCGATTGGACAAATATCCTAAGCCGATGTAATGATGGTGAGCACTAGCTTGGAAAATGGGTTCGTTGACTGACTGCGTTGCCGTATCACTTGGCAGTCGCGCTTTTCCCGGCGGGCAAGCACTTGCGAAAGCGAATCTTGCCCGCTTTACCATCATGCTGGAACGGCGAGGGAATACATAACCTGAAGCGCTGCATGTCTTTGCGCGTCAAGTCAACTTCGATCGCAAGCGAAAGCGCCTCGCGAGCCCGAGACTGTGCGGGGCAGAACGGAATTGGGGAGCGTCGTGATGCCGAACCGCCCATGGTGGGAGACGATATCCGCTGAAGACCTCGTTGCCCTTCGCAGGCGATTGTTGCGGCGACTTCAGCAGGATTTCCCCGGCTACAAGTTATCAGACCTCGAGGATGCCGTGCAGGGTGCTTTCCTGAACGCCCTGGGCAATCGGGAGCGTATTGCTGCGGAGAACGATGGCTTATTCCGCTATCTCGGGACTGCGGCGCGCCGTCGCGTGATCGACCGCTGGCGGTACAGCAAGGTTCGCGAAGATGCGACCAAGCCTCTTATGGGCCCAGCCCAGAGTCGCGAGCCACCCGATGCCCTCGCACATGCCGAAAGAATCGAAAAAATCAAGGAATATTTGCACCAATTGGACGACCGCAGCCGTTTCATCATCTGGAAGCACGTTGCTCACGGTCTGCCAATCAAGGCAATTGCCGAGCAACTGCAATGTGACCGTCACACAGTATCTCGGGTTTTGCAGTCGGCGGTCATACAAGTGAGACGATGGATGCGGGGCGATCACTAGTGTGCCGCATCGTAACCATCGTTGTCGAGACGGGACTTATGACCTGTTGGGATGCTTAGGTCATCGGTTGGAAAAGGCGTGTTGGTCACAATGACGAGATACACGCAAAATCTCGAACTAAAAGACGCGTGCCCGACACAATGGGATGGGCGACGGCGAACAGGAAGGTCGGCGTATCATCTGTGTTGGCCGAATGATGACAGAGGTCAGCTGAATCGTGCGCGGCGATTGGAAGGGCTAAGAATGAATAGGCGCAAGGAGTTTAACTGGGCGTTACTTCAAATCGTGGATGTATTCGAGCAAGAAAAGTACTGCCGACTTGCGTACTTGGCATGTCTGCAATCGGCGGGGACCGGGCCCGACTGGCGCGAAACGCTGGAGCGCGGCCTGACGCCACCTATGCGTAGTGAAGGCATCGTGATGAGACCCGAGGCCGTAGATCGGTTTTACGTCGCATTTCTTGATACGTTCGTCAGGATGAGGGTTATCGTTGAACGGTACCTTAAGGAGCCTTCCACGAAAGCGGATGGGAAGAGGCGGTTGGTCACCCTGGGCAAGGACTGGGTGCGGTTCTGGACCACTGAGTGCGCTTTGGTTCGGCTTTCACGAATCACGCACGACTACTTTGCCAAGGAGCTGACGCCCGAAGAGTTCGAGACAAGATTGGTTCAATTTACTCGAGAGTTCATGGATTTGCGGAAAAAATGGGCGTGATGGCCGTACAGAGGGCCGTCCGCATGAACAACGAGGCCGTGACTGCACATAGCGGGAGGAGGACAATGATGACTGCGTCAGACAGAGAACGCGATGAGGCGGATCCGGGGCACGCAGACCAGGCCTTTGCGCCGGCAGATGCAAGTTTTGTGTGCGAGCTGTTTGACGCTCTTGCACGCGAGGACCGTGAATCTTATGAGGAGCTTCTGGCATCCAATGACGACTTGAGGGAAAAGTATCAACACTTGGCCGACGTCTATGCCGATCTTCGCGAGGTGTGTTCAGAGGGACCGGATCTAATCCGCGAAAAGTATCCTGAGGCGATGGCCGAGGTGGATGCCAATCTTGGGAAGGATGCAGACAGATCGCATACGGCGGAAGGAGAGCAGGCGAAAGCACCTTACGAAACGGGCCCGCTCACTCGGATGGCTCATAGGCTCGACCCCCATGATCTACGTGAGTTCTACGAACTAATAGCTCACAAGCTTGTCTCGGAGTTGCTGGAGCTTGCTGGCGGTCCCGTTCGCGCGGAGGACAGAATCAAGGCCGCTTTTCACCTCTGTCATTCAGACGTTTTGGCTCGCTTGAAGGCCACGGCGAAAAAGCGCGAGTCCGTGCGCGACGCGTTGATCGCCGAGATCGCCGACGTGCTCAATGAGCCGAATCTGCCGACAAGGGTGACTCGCAATGACTTGCAGATCATCCTCGACCGTGACGATTTCGTCGATCGATTCTATGGATTCGAGGCATGCGTCGAGCGGTTGGCCGGCGCCCGATCTGCGATATGAGAGATGACCTTGGACGGCACGGCGACTATGTCATGTTTTACGGATGAAGTGCTCACAGAGGTTATCAAGAACGAGATTGACCTCGGTGCCAGCTTTGGCGACGCGGAGGTTGCCAAGCGCAGAGCGCTACGCCAGGAACTGAGAGTCCACTACGATCATCTTGCGGTCTGCGACGACTGTTGGGATCGTTACGTTCCGTTGGTGGCCGGGGAACACGAGCGGCGGGCCGTTGACGGGGTCGAAGCGACGAAGCCTCCGCGAATCGAAGGCTACCTTGTGCTGCGGCTTGCCGGTCCGCCGAATCGCGATCCAGTGTACAAGGCTTGGTGGATCCCCAAAAAGCCCGTCGAAGGCGACGAACGGCGCCGTCTTGTGGCGTTGAAATTGATCGGACACCCGGTCGGCGCGCAAGCGCAGTTAGAGGCACTTCACCGCATTCGCCATCCGCATGTCGCGCGCTGCCGCGCCCTTGGCGAGGCAGAGGCGTCTTTCTGGGCGTGCGTAGACTGGATTGATGGGGAGCCGCTGGACATCTTCGTGCGTGCCACGGAGATATCACTCCATGATCGCCTAGTTTTGTTTGAGCAGCTCTGCGATGCGGTGGGCGCGTCGCACGGTGCGAACATCATTCACCGCGACCTCAAGCCTGTGAACATCATCGTTGATGACGATGGGCACCTCTATTTGATCGATTTCGATGTAAGCAAACATGATGCCGGGGATAAGCTCGCTCCGGAGCGGGTCGGATGGTTCACACAACATGGTGACATGCGCGGGACGCCGGGATACATGGCGCCTGAACAATATTCAGGCGGTCCCGCCATACGTGCGACCGACATTTGGGCACTTGGCGTGAACCTCTTTCTTACGGTGACGCGTGGCGATCATCCGCTTATTCCGCTGAATCCGGTTGGGGATTGGGTGAGAGACTTGGAGGAACTTGTTTCTTCGGGCCGCTACAAGTTCCCGTCGCTAACATTTGCCCCCGGTGATAAGGAGGGGGTCGAATCGGCTGAAGCCACGCTTGAGGCGATCATCCGCAAGTGCACGAGGTTTCGAAGTCAGGATCGTTATGAAAGCGCTGAGGAGTTGAAGGAGGCGATCCGGCGATGCCGCGAGGGTATCCCGCTGGTCCCGACGTCTCGCTGGGAACGCTGGCGGGAGAGTTACTTCCTTGTCGTGCAAAACCACCCGATTCGGTTGCACGTGGCCCTTGTGGCTGTTGCATTCTTGCTCTTGTGCCTCATCGGCCGGGCACTCGGCGTGGGCTGGCGGGTCCGAGATGCCAACGAACAAATCTACAGTGAATCAGGTGCGGCAGAGTCGGCCATCGAGCGGACGCGTGACCAGGTTCTCATCGTCGCGATAGACTTAGAGGGCGAGGAACGCCCGGCCACGCGACTTGCGGTGAAGCGCTATGCGGAAGAGCACGGCATTGAACCACCGGTGGATCCGGATGACTATCGCACGTGGCGCGCCGTTCACGGCGACCTGATGAAACAGCTGGCGGCGGCGGGTCCGCTCGCTGTCGTGTTCGACATGTATTTTCCGACCGAGCAGCCTGGTGACGAGGCGTTCATAGCCGGGGCACGGGAACTCCTAGATCGAGGCGTTCCGCTGGTTCTTGGTACGCGAACAATCCTGAAATCGGGGGTTCCAGACCTGAGCCCAACGCTCGCGGATCCACTAGGCTATAAGGTGCACATCGGCCACATACACACTGTGGCTGAAAGGAAGTTCGTCGATGGAGAGATTGTATCCGCGCTTGGTGGAGAACGGCTTACAATTGCTGCGGGGGCGCCCGGCGGTGTCCTCTATCCCTCGCTGTCGCTCGCAGCATTTGCTGCACTGGTGCATTCGGGTGCGCGGCTCGAACTCGACCTGAAGCCTGACTTAGAGGAACTCCAGCCGCGCTATGTGCCCGTGCCTACCTTTCAGCCGGCATCGCGTGACCGCGGTCCGTGGATAGATGACGGTGCAGCCATTCCAGTTTCAACTCGCAGGTACCTGTGGCCCAACCCTTACGTGCCGTTGGGGTCCTTGATAGTCGAGGGTCGTTTTGACTTCTTGGATTACGACGACTGGGATAAGCGAACGGTTCGCTACGAAGACGCCCTGACAGGCAAACAGGAAGTGCTTGCCTTGATATCAGGAAAAATCGTGATCGTGGCGGACCGCACCAAGAAGGACAACCATGTGGTTGAGAAGAGTAGCCTATCCGGGGAGAAAAGGACCGCGGGTTGCTACCTGCAAGCCGACGCAGTGTGTGGCTTGCTCGCTCCAAATTACCGGGCGGAAGCATTTCCATTTCTTCACTTCCTCCCGGTGAAGTGGACGCTGCTGACATGTGCTTGCGCGGCCTTTGCGGGCGGGTTGATAGCTGCTGCCTTGCGCATCGCCCGCGTCAAAAACCGTCACACAATTCGAATAGCCCTATTGGCATTCGCAGCCACACTGTGTGCAGCAGCATTCGCCGCGATGGCCTGTTCCACCTCGTGGGGAGTGACACATTTCTCATCGGGTGGCGCAGCTCTCACTCTAGCGTTCGTGCCTTTGCATTGGTCGAACGCCGCGGCGGCACGATGGCACGGAGCTGTATAGTAAACTAGATTACGCTTGTGCAGACGTTGTCGTCAAGCCACAATCGACAAGGCGCCCAGCACCAGGAAGACGCCCACTGCCAGGCCTGCGACGAACATCATGGCGTCTGCCATGAATGCGGGGCGCGACACGTAATTACGTTTCACTGTTATCTGATTGTGCATAGATACAGGCCCTTATGCTAGCTTTCCACCCCGATTGGAACCAGTTCCCAGATTTGCAGAATGATGTTGAATATCCACACCCACTCCATAGAAGCATCTCCCGGTCCATATGCTGGAAACTCGCTTTGCGGTCCGACGCCCGAACCACGAAGGAACTCTCTTCCGCTCGCTTGGCGTACCCGGGTGGTGCATCCGTTGTCACTATACGCTCATCGGCTTGCTTTGCCAGGTACATTCATTGACTAAAGTCCTACTGAATGCTCCGTACTCTCTTGCAACGTGCCACGGACTTGCTACAATGTAATACGACAAATCATGCGAGAATCGCAATAATGAAGCACTGGTTTCTGGAAAATGTGAATGCGGTAGGGGTTATTCAATGGAGCGAATCGAAAAGCGCCATACGTTAGAGGCACGGGTCTATAAAGATCTTTGTGCGGTGGCAGAATCTCGTTGTCGCAGCCGGCCCATTCGTTCAATGCTCAACCCCGCCGAGGTGGTCCATGAAGTCTGTATTGAACTGATGCGGCAAGGGTTACTTACCGGAACATCGACACAGCGCTTTCGTGCAATCGCCATACACAAAATTGGGCAGGTTATTGCGGACCAGATGAAACGGCGGCAGGCCCAGAAGCGTGGCGGACCGCCACGGTGGAAAGCGCCATGCCAGACCCAGACTGCTGAAGTTGGTTTCAAATGTGGCGACCAACCGTGGAGGCGTGTTTCCATAGACCGGGTCATGGTGGAAGGGCGTGATCAATCAGTGGATCTGCTGGACCTTGCCGAAGCCGTCGCAGAGCTTGGGAGAAACAACAGGCGCCTGCGCTATGTGCTCTTTCTTCACTGGTTTAATGGATTGCCGCATGCCGAAGTGGCCGAACTTGTCGGTGTCAGCCAGAGTACGGCTGAAAAGGACTTTCGGCGGGCGATCATTTGGCTGCAACGTCGCTTTCAGCGAGCCTCCGGTGACGCCGGCTGACACCCAAGGCCCGCAGTACTCAGGATTTCGCCCTCCCCTGGACACACCACCCCAAGATCCGATTGAGCAGGCTCGTGAGCGTTTCCAGGATGTCCTCATGGGGTCTGTGCACAGATCTATCCATGTTCGCGATCTGCTCCCATGACCAGGCAAACGGCGCGGCGTGCCGGTTTTCTCCCACCGAGTTCGTTTCAACGGCGATTCTTGAATACTACCGGGTGATTGGTTAAACTCACCCTTTAGCTGTTTCCTGTGAGATTCCGATGCTACGTCCTCTGCGATGACGGGGCATCGGGTTTGGGTCGGTGGCCGGTGGGCTCTAATGCCAACTCGGAGGCGTGGAAAAGATGTTTAAGTCATCCGGTGTGCTGGGACCTCAGGATCGTGTTTGGGCGGATCAGGTGACGGCGTTGACCCGCCGCCGGTTCCTCAAGGCCGTCATGGGTGGTGCGGCGGCGGGACCGTTTGCCGGGCTCGCGCATAGGGCCTTTGGCAAATTATCCGGCTTTGATCTGCCTGATGAAGTCGATGTCAACGATCTCGATCCGCTGCTGCAAAGGCTGGTCAATCGAACCACTTTCGGATTTACGCCGGCGTTGTACGAGGAGGTCGAGGAACTTGGATTTGATGAGTTCGTCGAGACCCAACTCCACGCGCAGGGCATTGACGATGCCTTGTCCGACGCGATGATCTCCGGCTACGACACGCTCACCATGACGTCGGACGAAATCTACACCGTCTATGAAGAGGACGACGGCGTCCCCATACGGCAACTCGTCGAGGCGACGATCCTCCGTTCCGTTTTCTCGAAGCGGCAGCTTCAAGAACGCATGGTGGAGTTCTGGAGCGATCACTTCAACATCGACATTCTCGACGGTCTCGTACCATTCCTGAAAACCGCGGACGATCGCGACGTGATTCGCACGCACGCCTTGTCCACATTCCCGCAGTTGCTGAACGCCTCGGCGCACAGCGCGGCCATGCTCTTCTATTTGGACAACTACGCGAACTCCGTCGGGCACGCGCAGGAGAATTATGCGCGCGAGCTGATGGAGTTGCACACGCTCGGCGTGGACGGTCCCTACACGCAGCAGGATGTTGAGGAAGTGTCGAGGTGTCTGACGGGCTGGACCATCGCCAATCGCGATAACCCGCTCGGTTTTGGTTCCTTTGTCTTTTATCCTCCGTATCACGACACCGGCTCGAAGACCGTACTGGGGCAGTTCATCCCTGCGGGGGGCGGCGAGTCGGACGGTCAGACCGTGCTCGACATTCTGGCGTATCATCCGAGCACGGCCGCCTTTATCGCCGGCAAACTCTGCAAGCGATTCTGCGCCTATGATCCGCCGCAGCAGTTGATCGACGACGTTCGTGACACGTACCTGGCGACCGGCGGCGATATCAAGTCCATGCTCCGAGTGATTCTCACGCCGAACGTGCTGCATTCCATGGCGACGCCGAAATTCAAGCGACCTTTCCATCTCATGGCGTCGTTGCTGCGCGCCTCCAATGCCAGTATTCAGAATCCGCGGCTGTTGCTGGAGATGCTCTTTATCATGGGGCATGCGCCGTTCTTCTGGCCGCGTCCGGACGGTTATCCGGATGACCTCAGTGCCTGGGCGACGTCGCTGCTGCCACGCTGGCAGTTCGTGTCGTATCTATTCGACGGCGTGTTTCCCGGAGTATCGGTTGACGTGGACTCCCTGATCGAGAGCCGCGGCCTCGGCCAGGGGTATGAGGTGTCAGCAATCGACCAGGTCTTGGGCCAGCCGTTCACTACGGTGGAGGTTGATCTCTTGAATGACTTCGTTGCTGAATTACCGGCGCAGTATGCGGCAAAGTTCCAGGATGCGCTGGGCGTGGCCACCACCATGCCCGGCTTTCAATGGTATTAGATGAGGTGAGATCGACCGCTGCGCCTGCGGGCATTGCTATCGCGAGCGCCACACGAGCAGAGTTTGCCGTAGTTCGTCGGAGAAAACGCCCATGCCGCTAGAAGCCACGGAATACAGAGGCTGCACCGAGTTCCAAAACTGGTCGCGCAGCCGCCTGCTGAGACGGATTCGGCGGCGTTCTTCGTCGAGCGTTGCACTGACGTCGGTGCCCCAAGTTTCCCTTACCGACAGTGAAACGAATCGCGATGTGCTTCTTGTCGTGCTTCTCCGGGGGGGCATGGACGGCCTGACGACCGTTGTTCCCTACGGTGATCCTAACCTTTATAGCCCGACGCTTCGTCCGGATCTGGCTGTACCACCGCCGGGTGATCCGGACGGCGCCATTGACCTCGACGGCTTTTTCGGGCTGGCGCCGGCCATGGCGCCGCTGTTACCCGCGTATGCGAGTGGGCAGCTTGCGGTCGTACACGCGACCGGGTCGCCCGATCCGACGCGCTCGCACTTCGATGCCTTCAGCTACCTGGAATACGGCATCCCGCTGCAGCCGCTGGACGTGTATTCCGGCTGGCTCGCCAGGCACCTCCAGATTGTCCCGCCGACGGGTAACGGGTTGTTGCGGGCGGCGGCGATCAGCGGTCAGGTGCCCAAGACCCTCGCCGACGCCCCCGCGACGCTGCCGATTGCGGACCCCTCGTCCTTTGCGTTTCCCGGTTCGCCGGTTACCTCAAGCCTACGCCAAGCGGTGATCGAAGCGGCACACGAATTCACGATCGAGCCGTTGGCGAGTGCCGCCAAAGGCACCATCGATACCATCGCGATCCTGCAGGGCATTGACTTTTTAAACTACGCGCCGTCCGGGGGCGCTACTTATCCCGGTTCGGCATTCGGCGAGGCGGTGAAGTCGGTGGCGGCCATGGTGAAGGCGGACATCGGGTTGGAGGCGGCCACCGTCGAACTGGGCAGTTGGGACACGCACAATCAGCAGGGCGTGCAGGCCGGCGATATGGCCAACCTGATGGCCGACCTCAGCACGACGCTGGCGGCGCTGCACATCGACATGCAGGATCGCATGGATCGGTTTGCCGTCGTGGTGATGTCGGAGTTCGGCCGGCGTGCCGATCAGAACGGCAGCCAGGGCACCGATCACGGACACGGAAACTGCATGTTGGTAATGGGCGGCCACATTGCCGGGGGGCAGGTCATCGCCGATTGGAACTCGGGCGAGTTGCTCCATCCCGATCTTCTCTATCAGGGCGACAGCCTGCAAGTCACCATCGACTACCGCGACATCATCGCGGAAATCGTGCAGAACCGGCTGGACAACGCGGACCTGGCCACTGTGTTTCCCAATTACACGCCGACGTTTCGTGGGATTACGAATTGACGGCTACGGTTTTTCCAATTGCTTGAGAAAGAGGATCAATTCCCTGTGGAAGGTTGCGGCATCGTCCATGTACAGCGCATGCCCGGCCTTGGGGACCACCACCTTGCGACTCTGCGCGACGTACTTGCGTAACAGGTCAGCATGACTGAGGGGAATCGTCTTGTCATTCTCACCCCAGATCGCCAGCAACGGTACGCTGATGCGCGCCAGTGCATTCTCGTGTTGCTTGATGCCGACCGGTGCCACGGCGACAAATCCCCGCAGGCGGTCTGAATGCGCTACGACATACGGCATGGCGAATCGACCACTCATCGATGGTGACACCACGACGGGCCGATCGAGGTGCAGTGCGTCGATCAGCTTACCCAGCCATGTGTCCGGCTTAGTCTGTGTCTTGGGCGTCTTGCCGAATCCCGGCAAATCAACGGCAAGTACATGATACCCTCCAGCCGACAGGGCCTTCAATGTACCGGTTTCTCGCCACGTTTCGGCTTGGTATCGGCCACCGTGTAACAACAGAACCGGCAAACCCGTTGGTGGACCGGACTCTAGATAGTGCACCTTGATAGAATCAACTTCGGTCCATTTGGATTCGATTTCGTTGCCGTAGGTCGCGCCAGGCAGCACGAACGCCATCGATACGCCAACCGCATACACGAGTAATCGATCGAGGGAATGCGGCAATTTGCAGATCGTTCGTGTCGCCATCATCCTATCACCCATTGCCAAGCGCCGTTTCGCCATGAATCGGTTCATCCGCCCATCTTTCGAACCTCGAATCGCGATCGTACCCTGATGACCCCCTCGACTCAAACGAGCACACACTTTGCCGTCATGAACCGCGCCGTACCGGCTGGTCTTGAGACGCGCACGGTCGCCCATGGAGTGTGTGCGAACTATTCATACCGCAATGCCGTCACCGGATCGAGCCGGGCGGCGCGAATGGCGGGGTAGATGCCGCTCAACACGCCGACGACCATGGCCATCGCCAACGCGACCACGATCGTCAGGGGTGGCGTATATACCTGCAAGACCTGCGTGTACTCGCCGAGGAAGTTGGCGATCGCCCATCCGCACGCCACGCCGCATCCGCCGCCGATCAGGCTGATCACGCTGGCCTCGGTGAGGAACTGCCGCAGGATGTCGAACCGCCGGGCACCGACCGCGATGCGCACGCCGATTTCCCGGGTACGCTCCGTGACCGATACGAGCATGATGTTCATGATGCCGATGGCGCCGACGACCAGGGAAATGCCGGCGATACTGTAGAGCACCAGGGCGAAAATCATGGCCACCTGTGCGAGCTGTTGCTTGAACTGATCCTGCGTGAAGACGATAAAATCGTCACTGTCTCCGGCTTTGATACGATGGGACTGCCGAAGTGACTTTTTCACTCTTTCGATGCAGGCCGGCACGCGCTGCGCGTCGACACACTGCGCGACCAGCATGCTCAGATACCGGCTGCCGAACATGCGCCCCATGGCCGTCGAGAGTGGGATGATCACCTGCTTGTCCACCTCGAGGAACCCGAGTGCGCCTTTTTCTTCCATGATCCCGACGACGATAAACGTCTTGCCATTGATCTTGACCGACTTGCCCACGCCGGGCAGTGCGCCGAACAGATCCTGTGCGATGGTGTGCCCCAAGACCGCCACCATGGCGCTGCCGCGCAGGTCTTCGCGCGTCAGGAATCGACCCTGCGCCACCTTGTAGTTGTTGATCTCCGCATAAGACTCGGTTGTGCCGAGAATTGAGCCATAGGCGTTGCGCTCAAAATACTTGACCTGCCCACCGCCGTTGTATTGCGGTGCGGTGTCGATGATCAGATCAGGCGAATCATCGGCGATGGTGTCCGCGTCGTCCGGGAGCAAAGACACCGTTTGCGTGCGGCGGTGGGAGTGTTGGTCGCTTCCGTTGAAGACGAGCACCTGATCGGCGCCGAGCGTTTCAAACCGCTCCAGAATATCGCGCTGCGCACCCTCGAGAATGGAAACCGCGGAGACCACGGCACCGACGCCGATGATGACGCCGAGGGTGGCCAGCACGGAGCGCATGAGGTTCTGCCTCAGGCTCCTGACAGCCATCATGATGATGCGAAGAAAGAACATGAGGAACACCTCCGCTCTGATGGACGATCAACGTATCGACTTCGTCGTGGCGAGTGACATGGGCAAGCACTTGCTTGCCCGTGCACGGGCAAACGAGTTTGCCCATGCCACCCGAGGGGTGCTAACCGATCAAATGCAGCTCTTGTCTCGTCGTTCAGCACAAGTTAGCGTATCAACTTCGTCGTGGGATCCATTTTCGGTTGCGGTACCTGTCCCTTGGCGGCCGCTTTTTCCTGGAACATCCTCGCCTGCGAGTCTTGGGTGTGCAAGAGCATCTTGTCGCGTCGCTTCTTGTCGATCACCACGTCCTCCACGATAAAACCGTCCTTCATGTGGATCATGCGATCAGCCTGGGCGGCGATGTCCATCTCGTGCGTGACCAGAATCACGGTGATGCCGTCGGCGTGCAGTTCGTGAAAGATCTTCATGATCTGTTCGCCGGTTTGCGTGTCCAGGTTTCCGGTCGGTTCGTCGGCCAGTATGAGCTTCGGCTTGTTCACGATGGCCCGCGCAATGGCGACACGCTGACACTCGCCGCCGGACATTTCGCTGGGGCGGTGCTTGGCGCGCTTGGCCAGGCCGACACGGTCCAGCGCCGCATGTGCGGTTTTCTTGGAAAAGCTCTCACGCGTGTAGACCAACGGCACCATGACGTTTTCGAGCGCCGTGGTCCGGTTGATCAGATTGAACGTCTGAAACACGAACCCGATGTGCTGGTTGCGCGTGCGCGCGAGTTGTTTTTCGCTCATGCTGCTGACCATCTCGTCGCGAAACTCGAGGGTGCCCGCGGTGGGGCGATCGAGACAGCCGAGGATGTGCATCAGCGTGCTCTTGCCGCTACCGGATGCGCCGGTAATGCTGATGATGTCGCCGGCCTCGATGGACAGATCCACGCCGCCCAACGCATGGACGACCGAATCCCCCATCCGGTACTCTTTACGCAGGTTGGCGGCTCGAACAAACAAGTCGTGAATCCTCTGGGTCTGTAGGGCGTGTCGACGCAGATCTACATTCCGGGCTATTTCTTCTTCCTATCGCGATCGCGCTGCGCAGGTAGTTTGGTGTAGACGACGTCGCCTTCCGCCAGTCCTTCGATCACCTCATTGTAGTTTCCGTTATCGAGGCCGAAGCGACACGCTACGAATTTGGTGGCGTGCTCATCCGGAGACTCGCCCTCCTTGGGAATGTACACGCCGAGTTTTCCTTTCGGCCCTTCCTTGATTGCCTCGTTGGGGCAAAGCACCACGTTGGACGCAAATTCGGAAGTAAATCCTACGTCGGCACGCATTCCGGGGAGCAAGAGATCTTTGTTGTCGCTGATGATCACAACATCCACGAGATAGGTGACGACGTTGCTCAGCTTTCTTGCCTCCGGGAAGACGCGTTCGATGATACCGGTGAACTCGTCGTTGCGAAAAGACTCGACCGTAATGACGGGCAAATGCTCCATCGTGCTTGTCGCTTCAGGCAGATTCGCGGGCATTTGCACGCTGCCGTCATGTCCGGGGCGGGCCCAGGGCGGCGCGATGTTGAGCACGCGGCCGATGTCCGATTCGTCCACTTCCGCTTTGACGATGAGACGGTCGACGTCGAGCAGGACGGCCAGCACCGTGCCGCCGGTCAACGTGGTCTTGCCGCCCTGAATCACTTCGCCGATCTGTGTACGAATATCCGCGACGATGCCGTCCAACGGCGAAATGATGTCAGTTTTCGCCAGGCGTTTCTCCGCGTCGGCAAGGTTGTTCTGTGTCGTGTTGAAGGCGGACTCGGCCTGCTTGACCGCTTGCACGGCCTTCGGGATGTTCAGCTTGGCGCTCTCCAGATTGGCCTTGGACACGTTGAGCAACGCGAGTTGTGTGCGATACGTGGTGGCGCGTTCGAGTGATTCCTCGGGACTACGCTGCTCCTCGGGGAGGCTGTCCAGTTTGTCCTTGCGAAACTTGGCAAAGCGGACGTTTGCTTCGGCCTGCATGACCTGTGCCTCGGCGTTCTGAAGTTCGGCGGTGTTCGCTTGCTGCAAGGCGATCTTGGCTTCCTCGAGCCGTGCGCTGGCCATATCGAGATCCAGACGAGCCCTGTTTACATTGCGCTGCTCGTCGTCCTTTTGCAGCCTGATGATCAAATCGCCGACGCTGACACGGTCGCCGGGGTGTTTGGCGATCTCGATCACTTCGCCGCTGGCTTCCGATTTGATTTCCACACGGCGAAAAGGGTAGATCTCACCCACGGCGTTAATCGGCAGCGACAGGTCGCCGCGCACGATCTTCTCCGTTTTTCCCTCCAAACCCTCCACACTCATACGCAGAGTGCTCTTCGCGGCCACAAATCCAGTCACCACGGTGATGACAACCAGGATGAAGATAATCAGGTTCTTCATGATCGGCACTCCCGCTCTGGCTAGAGTCTAGATTCCATATCCCCGGATGGCGCATTTGAGGGCATTGCAGTTTCGCAGACCGCTGCCGTTCATGCGGCCAAAGTCCTCTTCTTGGCAGGGCCCTTACCGTGCGACAGACGCGGGCGTAAATTCCAGGCCGAACGTATCCGCGACGGGGCGGTTCGTGACGCGGCCCCGCTCTATGTTGATGCCCTCCGCCAGGCCGAGGTCTTCCTGGCACGCTTTCTCGTAGCCCATGTCCGCCAGCTTGATCACGTACGGCAGCGTGGCGTTGGTAAGCCCGAAGGTCGAAGTGCGGCCGACGGCGCCCGGCATGTTCGCGACACCGTAGTGCACCACATTCTCGACGATATAGGTCGGCTCGTCGTGCGTGGTCGGTCGAATCGTCTCACAGCACCCGCCCTGGTCTACGCCCACGTCGACAATCACGGCACCGGGTTTCATGTCCTTCAGCATGTCGCGGGTGATCAACACCGGGCAGCGGGCGCCGGGGATGAGCACGGCACCGACGACCAGATCCGCGGTGCGCAGATACGCTTGCAGTGTCAGACGATCGCTGAAAATCGTGTGAACGTTGGCCGGCATGACGTCGTCGAGGTAGCGCAACCGGTCGATGTTCACATCCATGATGAACACGTTCGCGCCAAGTCCGGCTGCCACCTTGGCGGCATTGGTACCGACGATACCGCCGCCGATGATGAGCACCTCCGCCGGCTCCACGCCGGGCACGCCGCCCAGGAGAATGCCGCGACCCATCATCGGTCGTTCGAGGTACTTGGCGCCCTCCTGAATGCTCATCTTGCCGGCCACTTCACTCATCGGCGTCAGCAACGGCAGGCGTTCTTCGTCGTCCACGATGGTCTCGTACGCAATCGCGATGGAGCCGCTCTCGATCACGCCGAGGGTCAAGTCGCGGTCGGCCGCGAAGTGAAAATACGTGAACATCACCTGGTCCTTGCGCATCATCGCCCGCTCCGGCGCAAGGGGTTCCTTGACTTTGATGATCATCTCCGCCTTGCCAAACACCTCTTGCGGTGTGTCGACGATTTTGGCACCGACGACCAGGTACTCATCATTGGTAATACCGGACCCGGTTCCCGCCTCGGATTCTACCAGCACCGTGTGGCCTCGACGGACCAGTTCGTCCACGCCGACCGGGGTCACGCTGACGCGGTACTCGTGTGTTTTCGTCTCCTTCGGTACGCCTACGATCATGGCTTGCCGCACTCCCCAAAAAGGACGCGATAGATCATCCCTGTTTCCGCGAGAATATTCGACGCTAGCGAAAACGGGTCACACTCGGGACTATATCGACGCCGCGACTTTGCCGCAATCAGCGTAACCAGTGGCGGCCTGTCGCGGATTGTTGGATCTTGTCACTTCCCGGACGAATGGACGGCGATTCTGTGCTCCGCCACGGGCGCCGACACGTGGACGCCGGACGCATCAATCACGATCCGGACGGCCCCGAGGTCGGCCGTGTTATACGTTGGCAAATTACGCGCCACTTCACCCAGGTCGGTGACGGTATCCGCCGTGCGTACGTGGCTCGATCGGATCAACACATTCGGGCTTACGCGATCGAGAAACAGAGACAAAGACGGCGTGACGGCGCCGTGGTGGGGGAGCAGCAGGACATCGGCGTGCACGTCATCGCGGGCGGCCAGGGCGCGGAGGGGACGCTCCTCGATGTCACCGGTCAGAAGGATGCTCCGTCCGGCGTAGCTGACACGAAGTACCGTGGAAGCGTCGTTTCCCGATAGTTCGTCGGATTGACCGCCCGGCGGCCAAACACAGTCGATTTGCACATCATTATGATGCCAGGTCTGACCGGCGATCCCGCGCACCTCAATCGGGTGATCCCGATCAGCCAGGAGTTCCAGCAGGCGGCGAGCAGGGGATCGCAGGCCGCTGAGGCCGTCGAACCGGTGGTTGACCGAAACGGGGCCCGTGGGCACGCTATCGACAATGGCCGGCACACCGCTGAAGTGGTCCAAGTTGGGATGGCTGATATAGATGGCATCAACCTGTGAGATGCCGCGGTACCTCAGGAACGGCACGATAGTGGAGCGACCCACATTGTAGGGACTGGACGTGCCGGCGTCGTACAGCAGCGTCTCGCCGTTCGGCAGCTCGATCACCGTCGCGAGTCCGGCGCCGACGGCCAGCACGGTCACGGTCACTTGCGCCGGACGATCGGCTGGGCGGTGACGAACGATACCGCCCACGATGAGAATGAGTGTCAAGACTACGGCAGCATGGGGGGCGAATGCGTTCATGTGACTCGGTTTCGTCTCCGCGGCCTCATCGGGATCCGCAAGCAGCGATTTGCTTGGTGCTCGAAACCGCCACGCGATCAGCGCCAACAATCCATAGAATGCAATAGACCAGAGCACGCCGGGTCCGCTCACACGCACGGAGGCAAACGGCAGCTTGGAAAGGGAGGCCACTACATCCCTGAGCCAAGATTCGCAGGAAAGCAGCCCGGCGCCGACCCAAGCGGCGACCGTGGGTGTAATGAGTGCGAGTAATACCTTGAAGAATCCCAATCCCATGACGATGCCCACCAGCGGATAGACGATCAGCGAGTTGACCGGCCCCCATGGTTGCAGGCGCTCGAAGTGAATGGCAATCAGAGGCGCGCCCGCCAGCCATGCAGCCAGGCTGACGGACAGACCCTGCACGACGTATCGCGCCGCGTTCCGTGTGATCCGTTGTGCCGTATTCCTTTGCGGCGGCGGGGCGTGCCGCGCCTTCGCGGATCCGACGGCGTCGACCAGACCCCACCGGACGCCGAGGTGCTTCGCGGCTCGAAACAGGGCGGGCGAGAGGTAGGCGACGCCGAGCACCGCCGAAAACGACAACTGAAACCCGACGTCGAAAAGCGTCGCCGGATTGTGGATCAAAAGTACCGCTGCCGCGGCCGACAGCCAGTTCAGATAGTTGCGTCCGCGCCCCATCAGACGCGCCAGACAGTAGAGCTGTGCCATCAGGCAGGCACGGAGAATGGGTGGTCGCGGCTCCGCCAGCAGCGTATACGCCAGTACCGCGATCATGACGGCCACGAGCCGCGCACGCGGCGACCGCAGAAAGGCTCCGACCATAAGCCGCGCCAGCACCATGACAATCACAACGTGCACGCCGCTGACCGCGAGAAAGTGAGCGCACCCGGCGCGGATGAATGCTTCGTTGAGCGTGCCGGTGACGCTCGAGCGCCGCCCCAACAGCATGGCTTCCAGCAAGTCCGATTGCGCCGGTTCCGCGTCCGGCGGCGCCTCCACCAGGAGGCGCAATGAAAGGTCGCGCAGCCGTTGTACAAATCCGACCTGGGTGGCGGTCTGGGGCAATCGACGAACGTTTTCGCTCATGTTGCAGGTCAGGGAGGCGGAGATTCCGCGCCGCCGGTAGTGCGTGGCCCAGTCGTACACGCCCGGGTTGCGCGGGCTGCGCAAGGGGCGGAGCCAACCCAGAATGGAAACGGTCTCGCCGAGCTGAAGGTCCAGCACGGCCTCGTCAACGGTGACGCGTAGACGTCCTGTAGCGGACGTCGTCTCCGACTCGCCCACCAGCGCACTCACGTCCATCAGGAACACCGTGCGATCGCCACCGTACGTCCAGGGTGCAAACGGCTCATTCCGGTTCTGCTCGATCAGACACGGCTCGGAGACAACGGTGCCTTCGACACGCACGAGCCGTCGTGGATTCGTGACCTCGTCGACCATGTGCCCGATGTCATGGGAGGGTCTGATACGTACTGCATCGGCATGCCGTAGACCACCCACAGAAGCCGCGCAAAGGAGCACGCAGATCACGCCGCAATGACTGCGAAACCAAGGCCACAGAAAGAAGGCGAGGGAAGCGCCGAACACCCAGAGACAAGTCGCTCGCGTCAAACCGATGCGGTCATCAATAGGAATGCCGGCCACCAATCCCAGAGCCACCGGAAAGAGTGGCGAGCGTGCCGTGAGACTCTGGAAGTTGGTCAACTCCGTTTGGGAGGATTCTTGCGATCGAGATGCCTGGGGAGATTCGATCACGTTAGCTAATGTATGTGACTCGAGTAGAGTATGTCAAGTTGGAGGGGGAATAGATGCCGGGTGTCCAGAGTGCGTTCGCGTCATCTCATCCGGACAGCCAGTAGAGAATGAATACCAAGACGACGATCACTAAAAGGCCCCACCACAACGTGCTGGAAGGTCGATTCTGCCGTGCCTCGAGTCAAAGATCACAAGGCTCCCATTGCACGTCGGTTCGCCACTGGTCGCTACCCGCGAGGTATGACGTCATGGCCGCCAGCACCGTATCAAGGGGCAATGCCGTGTCGGAGCAACGCTGGTGATCGTCGAGAGATCCCTCCTGTACTTCGAGAATATATATGCCGGTCTTTTCCGAGCCGGCCGTCTGCATGTATTGGTTTGATTGCCGCTCCAGAACGGCGAAGAAATCGTCCCGAGACGCGTACTCACGGACCAGCCGCGTCAATGTCTTTTTGTCCGGTTTGTCGACCACTATTTCGCCGCACAGGTCAAGTTGGCAGTGATTCTCGATTGTCATCGAGCCGGTACTCCGCGTGTCGTAGGCGTCGATTCTTACTCGGTGTCATCCGTGGATATTTCATCCAGTCGCGCGCGAAGATCGTCGGGCACCGCATTGCGAATTCTCTCGTCGATCAGTCCCGAATCCAGCATGTCCTGGACGTGGGCGCGATCGATGAAGCGAAAGGCTTGCAGCTTCATGGTGAGTAGCTGTGGGAGGTCGATTATCGACAGCCCGTCCTCTGATAGGGTGCGCTGCGATGGGTCGGGCGCCGGATATGTGTATCGCGGGCGCACGAGTTCCCCGGCGAACACGATGTGAACGCCGGTCTTGGGATTCGGATTCTCGCTGTCCACAAACATGTGGACGCCCATCACCTCGGCGGGCATGAGTCCTATTGGCCGCAACGCCGTTGTCACGTGGCCGAGATCGGTGCGGCGAATGAGCACATCGACATCCCTAGTGGCACGAACGGCGGCATCGTCGGCGGTTGCGACCCAGGCGGCAACGGCATTGCCGCCGATGATGGCGTAATCCACACCCGCGTCGTTCAGCGCCTGGGCCACTGCGCGCAGGAGCCTCTCTACGCGATCCACGGCCATGACGTATCTCTCAAAGGAACCACGAAGAACCATGCCCTGATTATAGACCTATTCCACCAGCACATGTAGCCCGTCGGTGCTACCGGCTCGTTAGCGGTAGCGGCCGCCCAAAACGGAGTGCAAACGACGGGGAAACCAGCTCTGGGCCGATTCTCGGGTCGCCTGAGGGAGACGCGACGGTAACAGAAACCGAACATTGACCTAACATGGGATCCGTGGTACATTCCAGCGGGCCGTGGCGTCCGGCGCGGCGGTTGACGATTTTCTTTCACAGGCGGCCAAGAGCAAACAGGCAAGGAGACATTTTGATGAAAGCCAATGACGTGATCAAGATCACGATAGACATGGCCAACGAGATTCTCACGACCTACCTCAGCGACATGAGCGATGCGGACCTGATGGTCCGGTCGGTACCGGGGGCGAACCACATCGCCTGGCAGCTCGGGCATCTGGTTTCGTCGGAGCAGAGCATGCTGTCTGGGGCCGGCTTTCCCATGCCCGGCCTACCCGACGGCTTCGCGGATTCCTACACCAAAGAGACTTCGACGTCCGACGATGCGTCCAAGTTCCACAAGAAAGACGAGTATCTGAAACTGATGGCGGAGCAGCGTGCGTCCACGCTGGCGGCCCTGGCAGCGCTACCCGAGGCCGATCTGGACAAACCCAGTCCCGAGCCGATGCGCGAGTACGCTGCGACGATTGGCGCCCTGTTCAACATCGTGGGCATCCACGTGATGATGCACGCCCCGCAGTGGGTGCCGGTTCGAAGGAAGCTCGGCAAGCCCGTGCTGATTTAGGCGGTCGGGCGAGGGCGGCATGGACGTCGTCGCGGAGGTCGTCTTCGGAAGAGAAGGATGTTACGACTGAACGCGTGCGGATAGCGCATGTGAAGGCGGTCAGGCGCGAAGGCTGAGATGGAATCGGTCGGACGACCCGCTGTCCACAAAGTTGTCGGATGGTGTCTCATGCGTTCGCTGATTTGCTTTGGCACTGTGTCTTGGCTGACCTTGCACATCGTGACATCGCACCCTTGGCCGGGCGCATCCGTGGCGCCGCGGTAGCGGTCCTGGATGACTTCGTCCACGTGGTTCCAGAAGGCCTCGGCCCGGCGCTTGGCGTCGTAAGCGCCGCGGGCGGACTGGGTGAGGTGGCGCTGGCCTTTGATATCGGAGTTTTGCAGGGACGCGGCCCAGGCGCGGATCTGGCGGGAGCAGGATTCGGCGAGGGCTTTCCGTTGCGCGATTTCCGTCTTGAGATTGGCGTGATCTGGCTTGCGGTGTGCAGTCTTGGTCCGAAACTGCGGTAGAACCAGAGATTTGAGATTTCAAATCTGAGATCTCAGATCCTGCGTCAGGCTTGTCGGCTTCTTGGCTTGAAATGGGTGTGGTGGAAGATTCGCGCTTGGTGCGTTCTGCCTGTGTTTGATCAGCGATCAACTTCTCCATGAAATGGAGGACCGCATCTCGCCAGCGGAGCCACGGGCGATGTAGAGGAAATTCAGCAGTTCGGCCGTCGTGCCGCGCTCGAAGCCCTCCGCGATGTTGTTGGATACGGAGAGCGCCGCGCGGCGAATCTGGCTCGATAGATCTCCCGGGCCGGCAAATGCCCGGTCTTTCGTGATCGCGTACACACGAACCGCCATTTCAACGGCTGCGTTCCCTACCGGGAGATCCTCAAAGCGCTCGTACTTCAAGGCGCGTGTCTCCTTCAGATCTTTAGATTCTGTTTGCTCCTTCGTCATCATCCGGCGTACTTGGGAGCCCATTGCCTGATCTTCTAACGACAACGGCCAAAGCCAAGTTGTCGCCTAAATCGCCTCCCCGCACTCCGGGCATCGTGGCTCCGTGAGACCGCGTAGGATATGGCGGCACTTGCGGCACCGCGTGTACTGGTCGGTCCGAAGACTTGTGACCACGCACAACACCCAGCCCACGCAGGCACAGGCGCTGAAGACTACACATGCCAGCATAGGAAAGTCGGACATCCCGCGCCATCCTCGGATGAAGTAGCCGTAGGCGCCCCGCAGCCAGAATGCCATTGCGATGGCGGTTAGGACTAGCGTGATGACAAGAGTGGCTCTTTTCATGGACGGACAGCTTCAAAATCGATGGCTGAGCGATGCCCGGCTACGAGTCTTCAACGCAGCGCAGTTTGCCACCTTGGCCAAGGCCTATCATTCTCCATACTTCGCGATCACCTCCTCGCCGCTCTTGCCCAGGACGTCGTACTTCTTGCCCACCTTGGTGAACGCTTCGATGGCACGGTCGATGTGTGCGAACTCGTGGCCGGCGGATAGCTGGACGCGAATACGGGCGAGGCCCTTGGCCACTACGGGGTAGTAAAACCCGATAACGTAGATGCCCTCGTCGTACATGTCGCGGGCGATGTCCTGCGACAGTTTGGCATTGTAGAGCATGATGGGCACGATGGGGTGGGTGCCGGGCTTGATGTCGAAGCCGGCCTCGGTCATGCCCTTGCGGAAGCGCTTCGTGTTGGCTTCCAGCTTGTCGCGAAGTTGTGTGGATTCGCTGAGCACGTCGAGAATCGCCAGCGATGCCTTGATGACCACCGGCGATACCGTATTCGAGAACAGGTACGGGCGCGATCGCTGCCGCAGCAATTCGATGATCTCCTTACGCCCGGTGGTAAAGCCCCCGGATGCTCCGCCCAATGCTTTGCCGAGCGTCGAGGTGATGACATCGACTCGACCCATGGCACCGCAGTGCTCGGCCGACCCGCGTCCCGTCTTGCCCATGAAGCCGGTGCAGTGGCAGTCGTCGACCATGACCATGGCGTCGTACTTGTCGGCCAGGTCGCAGATCTTATCGACCTGTGCCACCGTGCCGTCCATGCTGAAGGCGCCGTCGGTGGCGATCATGCGATAGCGTGCATCCTTCGCCTCCTTCAGCCGAGCTTCCAGGTCGGCCATGTCGTTGTTCTTGTAGATATAGCGTTGCGCTTTACACATACGGATGCCGTCGATGATGGAGGCGTGGTTGAGCTGGTCGGTGATGATGGCGTCGTCTTTGCCGAGCAGCGGCTCGAACAGCCCGCCGTTGGCGTCGAAACAGGCCGCGTAGAGGATGGTGCCGTCCGTGCCGAGAAACTCGCTGAGGCGGCGTTCGAGCTGCTTATGGATGTCCTGCGTGCCGCAGATAAAGCGGACGCTGCTCATGCCGTAGCCGTGGGTTTCCAGGGCGTCCTTGGCGGCCTCGATGACCTTGGGGTGCGACGACAGGCCGAGGTAGTTGTTGGCGCAGAAGTTGATGACGTCGCGCGGCGGATCGCCGTCGGGAAAGATCACGCGAATGTCCGCGGCCTGCGGTGTGGTGATCTGCCGCTCCTCTTTGTACAAACCGGCGTCGCGAATGGACGCCAGTTCCCGCTGAAGATCGTCTTTGACTCGACCGTACATTTGATTCCTCCTTCAAAAAAAGGAAGGGAACCACAAAGGCACAAAGACACGAAGGCATGAAAGAGAAATTGTGGTTTCCAGGCAAACGGTGGGATCGGAGTTCTTGCGGTTTGGCTCGGTCATAATCCTGACAATTCCATCTTCTTTTCTTTGTGTCTTTGTGCCTTTGTGGTTCACTCTTTTTTTAGAGAACAATCCGTTTGATTCCGTTTCGAATCAACGGGACGTTGAAATTGATGAGCAGGCCGAGCCGGTGCCCGGTCAGCTTCAGATACGTCAACACCTGGGCTTGATGGACCGGAAGTAAAGCCTCGACAGCCTTCAACTCAACCACCACGCTTTTTCCGACCAAGAGGTCAAGTCGAAGCCCAGCGTCGAGTTTCGCGCCATCATAAACGACTGGAAGGGAGACTTGTCGCTCAACCACCAAGTCTCGCTTTTGCAATTCGTGTTCGAGACAAACCTCGTAAACACTCTCCAGCAACCCCGGCCCCGAAGCGCGATGTACCGCCAGCGCAGCATCAACAACCTGTCTTGCTACATTTTCCGTTTCAGACGGTATCGGTTCATGACTAGTAGAAGCAGTCGTTTGACTCGCAGACACCTTTAGCCAACTCTCTCTTCTTTTCTTCGTGTCTTAGTGCCTTTGTGGTGAACTTCTTTTTTCTTAGCGATGCACCGGTGCCGCGGTGATGTTCGGGTCCGGCGTGCGCTCGCGCGCCCGTTCCGGCAGGTCCACCGGCTTGTCGCCGTTGGGCAGTACGACGATTTTGCACGCGTCGCCGCGGCTCAGCATATCCATCGCGTCGTCGACTTCTTCCAAGGATATCGTCTTGGTCACCAGCGGACGCAGGTCCACCACGCCGCTCTCCAGCAGCCAGCGCGTTTTGTACCAGGTGTCGAAGATGCGCCGGCCGTTGAGGGCGCGGACCGTCAGGTTCTTGAAAATCATGTTCTCGGCCACGTCGATCTCGACCGGTTTGGCCGGTATGCCGAACAAGATCACGTCGCCCCCATTACGGACCACACGAAAGGCGGTGGTGATAGCACTCGGCGCGCCACTCATCTCCAGCACGATATCGACGCCATAGCCGCCGTTGGCCTCGACCATCTGGGCCACGATATCTTCGCCTGCCTCGGCGGCGTTAAAGACCTGGGTTGCACCCATCGTTCCCGCAAGCGCCAGTCGTTTGGGATGAATATCCGAAGCGAAGATGGCCTTGGCGCCGACGGCCCGGCTGATGCCGATGGTGAAGAGGCCGATCGGCCCACAGCCGAGAACGACCACGGACATGCCAGAGAGGTCCTGGTTCATGGTCGAGAAAACGGCGTTGCCGAAGGGCTCCTGCAGCGTAGCGATTTCCGGCGGGAGCTTTGTGCGATCGTTTTGCCAGATGACTTTTTCCGGCACAGCGACGTAGTTGGCAAATGCGCCGTCGCGGTCGACGCCGAGGATCTCCGTGTTGGGGCACATGTGCGCCTGCCCCGTGCGGCACTGGTAGCACATGCCGCAGGTGACGTGGGACTCGGCTGACACATAATCGCCGACCTGCGCCTGACGCACCTTGTCGCCGCATGCGACGATGGTGCCGCAGAACTCGTGCCCGAGGGTCAACGGCGGCTTGATGCGGCGCTGCGACCAGTCGTCCCATTTCCAGATGTGTACGTCGGTGCCGCACAGGCTGGCCGCCTCCACAAATACAAGCACGTCCTCCGGACCGGGCTGCGGTCGCGGCACATCTTCGACCACCAGGCCTTTTTGTGGACTGGCCTTGCGGACGGCCGTCATCATCTCGGGCATTTCAATGGGCTCCTTCGCCGCGCGGCGGCGGCTCGATTGCGCCGTAGAATCGTGCGATTGTCTACGGGTTCCCTTCCTGCGGTTCGGGTAAAGCCGGCTCGACCACTTCCTCGTATCCTTTCCACTCATCGAGCGGTTTGAAATCCTTCTCGGTCAGGCCGGTGTTGATCGACTTCATGGACAAATCGGAGAAATCGGCCTGCTTGGTTTCGAAGCCCTCAAAGCCGATAATGGTGACGCGGCGGGGGAGGTGGACCTGTCGGTCGACGTAGAAATCCAATTGATCGTACTTGTTCGCCAGATGGCTGCTCGCCTTGGGCTTGCAGACAAGATGGTCGGTGTTGGAGGGATCGGTCGAAACCGGCTTGACCCATTCGACGTCGAAGTTCTTGAGGATCTTGTCCTTCTTCTGGCCGAAGGGCAGTGGAAACGGCGATTTCTCGATGTCGAAGAAATCCTGCTTTTCGCCAGGCAGCACAACCTCTTTCCTGGTGACCTGCTGAATACGTTCAATCGCCTCGGTGAGCCAGCGGCCGTCGAAGAGGTACCACTCCTGCTTGCCGACGATTCCTGCGTTTACGCTTCTCTCAAAATGGATGAGGAATTTGGGATTGGGCTCGGCCATGAGGAACAGGATCTGACCCTCCTTGGTCATCTCCGTCATGTCCAACGAATCCGTTTCCTTGAACGTGATCCTACAGCGTATGTCCTTCAGCCCGTCGCTGCGCCGTTCGAGTTGCGTCAGGATCTCCACCACTTGAGGTGAGGCACCGGTCGCATCGGGGATCGCTTGGCCTCCGGTCGTGGCGGGTGGGGGTTGGGCAGGTTTCTCCGGTGGCGTCTGTGCGGGTGCGATCGAGACCAGAAACAAGAGACATATGGCGGGCAATACGGTCTTCACTGCTTACCTCCGCGGTGTTTGGGTCCCGGCCGACGCGGGGAATCGGCGTTCGGTCCGAACCGAGCCTTCCATGCCTCGCGGGTCAGCCTGCTTACGTCCACCGCATGTTATGCCACGGGTGCCCCTGCAACAAGAATGCCGGTCTCAGCGTCGATTGGGTCCGTGACACTTTCGGCGGGCTTCCTGTAGGGCAGGTGGTTCTCCCGGCTATGCTGGGAGGTTCACCTGCCTTGCCAAATCGGCAGGTCAACGCTCCGCTGAGGCGGAGCAACGA
>Ga0055480_10000100_pt1 | contig 27661 bp, 25 predicted proteins | sample Muzzi_PWB_D2_FD_57935 | JGI IMG/M metagenome (GOLD analysis project Ga0055480, IMG submission 57935) | Wetland microbial communities from San Francisco Bay, California, USA, that impact long-term carbon sequestration - Muzzi_PWB_D2 | ecosystem: Environmental > Aquatic > Marine > Wetlands ... | reverse complement strand
GTGACGGCTATTCCACGTTGACGCGAATCTGCGTGAACGAGTGGGGCGCGAACGAATACCGGAATGACCTGCCGTCGGCGGCGACCGTCGATGTCGCGGGGGCATACGCGTCGCGTTCCCCGAAGGAGTAGGGGGCCTCGACGTCCTCCCGGTTGATCACCCTGACGGACGCCTGGCCGACGAACTCCCCGGTGTCGCTGACGATGTCGGTGTCGATGGCGTCGGTCATGTTCCGGTTCACGACGTTGATCACCACCGCCCCTTCCTCTTCGGAGTAGGACGACGACACGTCGAGGTACGGGATGTCGTGGTAGACCTCTCCGTCGAACGTGTCACTCTCCACATGGACGTCCAGCGACTTGCCGTGGACGTTCCGGGAGAACAACCCGAACATGTGGTAGAACGGCGACTTGTAGGTCTCCCCGGCCCCGTTTCGGGCCAGGAGGCTCGTGAACATCGTGTAGTTCGCTCTCTTCACGGCATCCGCATGCCGCACGAAGAGATTGAAGTGGAGCGCGCCGGCGAGCGTCGATAGCTGCGAGTTGTTCCCCGGCGACCATTCGGTGAACGCGACATGGAACGGCTTGTCCGGCACGCCGTTCTTCACCTTGGCAATCTGGATCTGGTTCGCCGTCGTCGTAATGTATTCATCGAAATGCCTCGCCCAGTCTCCGAGGTACACGTTGGGGGTCCGCACCCCGATGATGTCTTCCGTGAGATGGGCTCCCCAATACCGGTGGATGGCGATGTACTCCACGTTCTGCTGGGTGATCAGGCCGTCGATCACTTCCCAATTCCACTGCTCCCAATCGCCGGGGACGCCTTCGTGCATCACCCAGGATGAGCCCATCACGAGAAAGGTCGGCTGCGTGCACGACTCGCACCCGCGGTTCACGAAATACATGATGTTCGCCGCGTTCTTGGCGAATCTCACATACTCCTGAGGGGTGGAATACACGGCTTGCCAGGGCTCGCCATCGACTTCGTTGCCGAGATGCCAATACTGAACGTTGAAGGGTTCGGGATGGCCATATTCGGCCCGGAGGTCCGCATAGTGGGAGCCGGTGGGTGAATTCACGTATTCGATCCAATAGCGGGCGTCGTCCCATGTGCCCGTTCCCGCATTGATGCAGATCGAATTCTCCACGCCCATGGCCCGGCTCAGGGCGATCCACTCGTCGGTGCCCACGTGGTTCCGTTCGAGCACGTTCCAGGCGAGCTCCCTCCTCACCGGACGATCCTCCTTGGGCCCGATCCCGTCCTGCCAGTCGTACGAGGCCAGGTAGTTCCCACCGGGCCAACGCATGTTCGTGAGCTCGAGGTCGCGGGCCGCTTCGATGTAGTCCGTGCGGAACCCGTCCTCATTGGCCAGGGGATGTTCGGGATTGTAGAGCAAGCCATCCATGTTCGTGCGGATGGGCTCCATGAAAACTCCATAGATGTTCCGGTCGATGTCTCCGATCTCCCTCGCGATATCGACTTTGATGGTCGCCTCTTGAGCCGAAAGCCCAACGGACGAGAGGCACAGGATGGCGATCGACAAGCTCAGGTTCTTCATGGGTCGGAGCTCCGACGATAGTCTCAGGATTCGCCGCGTCATGGCCGAAAGAGCAGTGGCGCGAATTCGTGGAGGCTTCGCCGCCACGTCTGCCATTCGTGGGCCGTCCCGGGGGATTCGTAGGTCCCTGTCTCGACCCCGAGCTCATTCAGATGCTCGATTTCGGTCTCCGCTCGCTCGCGGAGCCGGTCCTCCAGGCTGCCCCAACTGAACCAGTACAAGTCGAGCAGGTCCGCAACGTCGGCACCCGTGGCGAGCGCCTCGTCGAGCGCCTCCGACTCGGGGTCGAGCGCTCCGCTGAACGACCCGAGGTGCGAGAAGGTGTCCAGGTTCACCAACCCGATCTCGAACGTTTGCCGGCCACCCATCGACAGGCCCGCCATGGCGCGGTGCTCACGGTCGGGAATCGTCCGGAAGTTGGCGTCGATGTCGGGGATGACCTCATCCAGGAGCATGTCTTCGAAGGCCGACCAGCGCGCGTTCCCGGAAGGCTGCCCACCGCGGTCCGCCGGGCGGGTCGCCATCCCGTTGTTCATGACGATGATCATGGGATCGGCCCGACCCTCGCTGATCAGGTTGTCGAGAATGAAGTTGGCGCGCCCAGCGTGCGTCCATTCGGCCTCGGTCTCACCACCCCCGTGCTGCAGGTAGAGCACCGGGTAGCGGGTGTCCGGCGAGTCGTCGTATCCGGGCGGAGTGTAGACGAACATGCGCCGGTGCGACTCGGTGATGCCCGAGTACAGCCAGTGCTCACGCACATCCCCGTGGGGAACCCGCTTCGCCTCGTAGAAATCCTCGTCGGGTGACGGCATCTCGAGGACACTCGCCCACCCGTTCTGGAAGTACATCCAGCTCTTCGTGTCGGATACGGCCAGCCCATCCACGATCATGTCGTAGGACTTGTAGCCGGGCCCCGGATAGGGGAGGATCAGGCTCCATACGCCCTCGTCGTCCTTCTCCATCTCATAGACGTCTCGGGCCGCGCCGATGCGCAGCTGAACCCTTTCCGCGTCGGGCGCGTCGAACTTGAACCAAGCGCGCCCGTCCGGGTGGATCTTCGGGAACTCGGCTTGCCGGTGCGTGGTGCTCGCCTTCTCCCAGAGCCCATCATCCTCCTGGGCGTCCAGTCGGTCGGGGCCGCCGACGCCCACGGCCATCAGGAGAAGTGCAACAAGGAATCTCGTGCGCATGTTCGTGGCTCCCATTCGCGGCTTCCCTTCCATCGCGCCGTGTAGATTGGGCCTCGCGCCCCCCCGAGGGCCATGGGGGAAACCCCTCGGAGCCGTGCCGGGGATTGCCTGAACACCTAGGCACGTGCCGGCGCACGGTCGGGCGCCTATCTTGGGCGCGCCACCGCCCTTCCGCGGATCGGGCGTATCCTGCCAACGGAATGCCGATGATCACCCTCTCCGCCATCGATATCCTCGTCTTCGTCGCGTTCGTGGCCACCGTGATCACGGTGGGCCTCACCAAGAGTCGCAATGAGGAGGACAGCGAGTCGTATTTCCTGGCCGGCAGGGGACTCCAGTGGTGGCTCATCGGGTTCTCCCTCATCGCGGCCAACATCTCGACGGAGCAGTTCGTCGGCATGTCGGGACAGGCGGCCGACTACGTAGGGATCGCGATCGCCAGCTACGAGTGGATGGCGGCCATCACGCTCGTCGTCGTGGCTTTCTTCTTCCTGCCCAAGTTCCTCCGGAGCGGTGTCTACACGGCCCCGGAGTTCCTCAGGATCCGCTTCAACGAGCAGGCCCGCTTCATCATGGCCATCTTCACGATGATCATGTACGTGGGCGTCACCATCTCCGCCGTGATCTACTCGGGAGCGCTCACGCTGAGCACGCTCTTCCCGGGGGTGGGCCTGCTTCCGGCCACCTGGATCATCGGGGTGATCGCCGCCATCTACGTCGTGAGCGGGGGCCTCAAAGCCGTGGCGTGGGCCGACCTGATCCAGGGATCCGCCCTCATCGTCGCGGGGGCGGTGATCCTGGTCCTGGTCTTGAACCTCCTGGGCGACACGCCGGTCTCGGAGCTCACCTACACGGCTGCCGCGGTGAACGTCCCCGACGACGCCGGCGGCTGGACCAAGCTGATGGAGCTGAATGCCGACAAGCTCCACATGGTACTGCCCTCCTGGGATCTCGTCCTGCCGTGGACCGCACTGGTCATCGGGCTGTGGATCCCGAATTTCTACTACTGGGGCCTCAACCAGTACATCATCCAACGAACGCTCGGCGCGCGATCGTTGGCCGAGGGCCAGAAGGGCACGGTCTTCGCCGCGGGGCTCAAGCTCCTCATCCCGTTCGTGATCGTCTTTCCGGGAATCGCGGCTTTCAACCTCTTCAGCGACCAGATGGCCGCCGAGGCGGCGATCGACCCCCAGATCCTTCGTGGCAACGAGCAGGCGTGGGAGCGGTTCCAGTTGGTGGTGGCCAACCCTGATGCCCCGCCGGTCATCTTCGACTATGACCAAGCGTGGGCCAACGCCAACCCACAGAGGGCCGACTCGCTCACGGCATTCAATCAGGCGGTGGCCGAACGGACTGGGCGAAATGTCGAGCACGTACGCCTGGTCGGCTACAAGTACGACACGGCCCTCCCGCTCCTCATCGGGCGCGTGGTCCCCGGCGGTATCGGCCTGCAGGGGTTCGTTCTGGCCGCCCTCCTCGGGGCCGTCGTGAGCTCCCTCGCCTCCATGCTCAACGCGGCCTCCACGATCTTCACCATGGACCTGTGGAAGCGCTACCTGAGTCCCGCCTCCACGGAAAAGGGACTCGTGGTCACGGGCCGCACCACGGTGGGGATCTTCGCCGTGATCGGCTGCCTCGTGGCTCCGCTCCTCGGAAACCCACAGTTCGGAGGCATTTTCACCTTCATCCAGGAGTTCCAGGGCTTCATCTCCCCGGGCATCCTCGCCGTCTTCCTCTTCGGCTTCTTCGTCCCCTCTGCCAACCGATGGTCGGGCGCCGTGGGGTTGCTGACCTGCCCGTTGGTCTTCGGGGTGTTGAAGTCCGTCATGCCCAGCTTGGCATTCCTCGACCGCATGGCCGTGGCTTTCGGCATCGTGCTGGTGATCTTGACCGTCATGACGCTCGTCCGTCCCAAGCGCGATGCCGACGTCGAGGAGCGCGCGCCGCAGATCGAGCTGATCTCGTCCGGCGGTGCCAAGGTGGCGGGCGCGGTAGTGGTGGTGATGACGCTGGCCCTCTACGCCATCTTCTGGTAGCCGGGCGTTCCCTGAGGGGATCAACCGCAGCGCGTGTTCAGGCCCCGCTGAGCGGCGCCCTCCATTCGAGCTGCCGGTCGATGTTGTCGGGCATCTGATAGGTCCGGATGTGCGGCCGATAGTCACCGCCGACCACCGTGATCTCGTCCAGATTCCCCTGCCCGAGACCGGCCGCTGAGCACCACTGGAGATAGCCCACGTTGGCGGGGTCGACGCCCATGAGCTCGACGCCCACGCGGTCGACCGCCACGGGATCGAGTCCTGCGAGGGCCACGCCGTGCTCCACCGGGGTGCCGTTGCTCGGGCCGTTCCCCTCCATGCCGACGATGCCTTCGACGATGGCGAGGTTCGGCCAGACGTGCTGCGCCATGAGGAAGAGGTTGTAGTGCAGGCCCCGAGACCCCCCTTCGTGCATCTTCCGCTTCTCGCTCCTGCTCGAGTTCCACGTCTCCCGGTCCGCATCCGTCGTGCTGGCCGGTGGTGTGATGACCGGCGAGGCCATGAGCACGTTCTTCATCGAGAGCGTGCAGACCACAGTGTTGTGGGTCTTCATCCTCGCCAGCGAGATGACATAGACGTTCGGATCGAGGAAGGTCCGGATGATCTCGACCTCGAGGGGATACCGGTTCTCGCCCAGGATCCAACGCGTTTCGGTGGGCTCCAGGTTCAGGTCCACCAACTGGACGTCGTACTCGCGTTCGACCGCCGGGTAGCCGTAGTCGGCGAAAGCCTTCATGGTGCCCGCCCGCGACGCGCTCGATTCTCCCACCACGACCGTCCCGCGGTAGAACGGCCGGAGGAAGTCGAGGACCCCGCGGATCGACTCGACATGGGTGGCACAAAGCTGATTGGCGTCCGCCACGCAGTTGGGCTTGATGACCACCCGTTTGCCCTGGACGCCCGCACGGATCTGCTCCTCGAAGGGCTCCAGGATGTCGCGAATGACACTTCTGGGGTCACCGCCGGCCCCGAACATGACCGTGCTGCTGTCTTGAACGGATGGTGTGCGAGCGACCGCGGCATGCGCAAACTCGGGAGCGAACGGAATGCTCGCCGCACCCAACGACACCGCCTTCAGGAAAGTCCGCCTGCTGGTCGTCATGCCGGTCCTCCTTGTCCCACTGGTCGGTCCGATCCGGGGCCCATTCCACCACACATAGTTTGCGGTCCGGAGCGCTCGGTTCGCTGTGGGGAAACCTCATGGTACCTTGAAGGGGAATGCCTGAAGTGGTCGCCGCGCCCCTCCTATTCCCGCCGATGCGGCTCGATCTGACCCATCAGCTCCGTCAGCAAGGCCATCTTCCCATGTGGCGTCGTCCGCGGCGAGCTAGTGTGGTGGCTCCCCGCGGTGCTCGGAATAGTCGTGGAAGGAGAGGACGTCCACCCAGTCGGCCAGCTCCTCCATCCCCGGGGCGAAGGCCGTCCCGATCGTCACGGGCGTCTCGGGGTCGAGCTCGTAGAACACGTCGGCCATGAATTTCGCGTGCTCGAACTCCGCGGCCAGCAGCAGGAAGAGCCCGACTCGCGATGTGGGAATTGTCCCGATGCATTGAAGTGGAGGTCAAGGGCTAGGCTAGTGGCAGGCTTCGACTCACCTGCGTCCCGGAGGGTTCGGATGAAAGCGACGGCCGAGATCCAGGTCATCCCGATCGGTGAGGGGGTGTCCGTAAGGACACTCGTCAAACGAGCCCATGGGCTGATTGTAGAGAGCGGACTGAGGGTGGAGCTGCACGCCTACGGGACCAACGTAGAGGGCGAGATGGCCGAGATCCTGGACGTGGTCTGCCGGGTGCACGAGACCCTCCATGCCGAGGGCACGATCCGTCTGTCGACCGCGATCAAGATCGGCACCCGGACGGACAAGGAGCCGTCCCTGGGAGCTAAGCTCTTCTGACGCTCTCGGGTCAGTCCTGACTCCCCTCCAGCGACTGGATCAGCACACGCTGGAACTGGACGGGGTGGCTCTCGCTCTGGAGCGAGAGCCACCCACCGGTAAGCGGAGTGCCGTCCGGTTTCGCGGCGGGATCGTAACGGTTCACCGTCCCTCCCCCGATGATCGGATGGGAATAGGAGAGGACCGGTTCGCCCCCTCCGGAGACTTCTCGTCGCCCATCGAGCTCGATCGCCGTGCGCGGGGCGTCCTGGAGAACCAGTCCACCCGAATCCTCTACCGCGCCGGGCGGGTCGTGAACTTCGCGTGGGTCTCGGGCCCGGTATTCTGCATGTAGAACGAAACGTGAGCGGTCCCCTCCCATCCGTCCGGAGCTTGGTCCTCCAGAGGTACACGGAACCTCGTCAGGTCGGACACTTCCACGACCTCATCGAGCCGCTCCTTCAGCCCCCACGGGTTGGCGTCCTCACGCGCCGGATCGTACAGCCCACCGTGGAAGAGAACCGCCTTGGTGTACTCCCGGCCCACCCGGTAGTCCACGCGCATGGCCAGCAGGCTGTTGGCGTCCAGCCTCCGCGGCGTGCCGACCACATCGACGGCCACGTCGAGGGCATCCGGCAACTGGTCGGCCAGCACCCCCAGCCGCTCGTCGGCCGTAGGCTCACCCTGCATCCCCAGCCGGGCGATCCAGGTGCGCCGGTCGAAGTCGGCATAGGAGGCCGTCTGTCCCCGCGCGGGATAGTAGCGGTTCAGTCGGATCATGTTGCCGAGTTCGACCGGGGTCTGTTCGGATAGACCGCTGCCGTCGTCGATCTGGATGAGCAAAGTGGCGTGCTTCGGAATCTGGAAATCCAGGTACGACCAGTCGCCTTCCGTGACCTCGTAGGTCTCGTTCACCTCGAGGTTCTCCGTGCCACCATCCACGAAGCTGGCGTGGTCCTCGTCGATCCGGTAGAGCCGGGCCGTGCCCCTCTGGAAGGGTAGGTTCTGCAAGTGAACGTCCACCCGCTGGACGTATCCGCTGTTGTTCCACATCAGCAGGCTGGCCGTGTGGCCATCCGTCGAGGCGACGCCCTCCACCGGGCCTTCCACGGTGACCTGACGCCGATCGACGGGCATCATCGCATAGGCCTTCCAGGCGTTGTAGACGGCCTTCGGACGCCCCTCCCAGTTCAAGAGTCCCATGCAGCCCGGGCTGTCGTCCTGTTCCCTGAGGTCCATCCACCATGCCCAGCTGACCGAGAAGAGCTCCGGCCTACTGAGCATCGCCTTGAAATCGTGGAGCATCTCGGACGCACCCGGGGAGTGATTCCGGATGTCGTCCTCGCACCAGTTGCAGCAGGTGCCGTCATGGTATTCGTCCAGGCTCAAAGCCGTGGTGTTGAATTCGGCGTATCGGTTCAGGCTGCTGCTGGCCCGGTCGGCCTGACGGGCCGCGATCTCCCCGCTGCCGTACTCGTGGAAGGTATAGTGATCGAGCGGAAGACCATTCTCGTGAACGAAATCCACGAAGCTCTCGTTCCACAGCATGTGGTGATCGGCACTGGGGCCGGCGACGACAGCGTCCGGGTCCACCTCGCGAATCGCTTCCACGGTCGCCTTGTAGATCTGCTGGTAGTCCTCGGGCGTCCCGGTGAAGAACTGGTAGGTGCCGTCCGGTTCGTTCCACACCTCGTTCACCTGGAAGGGCATACCGATGTCCTGATAGTGCTGGACGACCGTGCGGATGACGTCCTTCCACTTTTCGAGGTCCGCCGGAGGTCCGGACCTGCCTCCGCGGCTCGGCCAGTTCTGTGTCTCGGAGACGGAGGACCCCTCGGGACGCTGGAGCATCTCCGGAGTCCCGGAGAAGGTCATGAGCAGTTCGATGTCGTGGTCCTCCATGAGCCTCACGAACGCATCCTGTGATTCGAAGTCGTACTGGATGTCGTCCACCGTCCCGCTCAGGATCCCCCCCCACCTCATCGAACCGCGGTAGTTGTCGACTTTGAGGTCCGCCATCAACGGGGTGGTGCGGATCCCCAGCTCGTCCCCCCGCGCGCCGAGGAAGAGATTGAACTTCGTCTTGACCAGCGGGTGCCCCACCGGGACGGCGAAATCGGCTTCCAGGACATCGTACACATATCGAGGCAGCGGCGGATTGGGTGCGATGTGACCGGGGGCAATCACCTCTTGCGACCTGGCCGCCCCGGCGGAGAGCGCCAAGGCGGCCAGGAACGGAACCGTTCGACCGCCTCGGATCTTCATCGTTGTCCTCCCTGAAGTGACACTCCTTCAGGGTTTTACTTCGATGAGGACGGACCGGCCATAAGGAAGACTCTGCTACGTCCTGTGGGGATTTGTCCCAACGGGGCCCGTGCCCGTGTCTACTCGAACAGCACGGGCGCCAGATCGCGTAGGTACCGCCGCCAGACCCGCCAGTGGTGGGCCCCCTCGGTTGCGAGGAAGGTGTGCTCGATGCCCGCCTCGTCGAGGGCCTCGTGCAGGGCCCTGGCGCCCGTCATGGCCCCGTCGTCCACACCGCACGCGATCCAGAACAGGTCCACCAGCTCGTTCGTTCGATCGGGATCGGCCGTGGCGGCCGCCAGCCCCTCATTCTGGGTCCCGCCGCCCCCACCGCCCATGCCCGCGCTCATGATGCCGATGCGGCTGAACGTGTCGAGATTGTCGAGCCCGAAACGGCCGGCCTGACCCCCTCCCATCGAGAAGCCGACGATGGCGCGCTGGGTCCGGTCGGCCAGCGTGCGGTACTTCCCGTCGATCATGGGGACGACGTCCTCCAGCAGGTCACGCTCGTACAGGTCGACGTCGGCCGGGAGCGTCGCCGGATCCTCGGGCGGGATACCCGTGCCGTCACCATCGACGCGCGCACCGCCGTACCCCAGGGGCATGACGACGATGAACGGGTCGATTTCGCCGTCGGCGAGGAGGTTGTCGAGGATGTCGTTGGCCCGACCGTACCGGTGCCAAGAATGCTGATCGTTCGCGTAGCCGTGTAGCAGATAGAGCACCGGATAGCGGCGGCCGGCGGCGTCGTCGTATCCCGGCGGGAGATAGACGTTCAGCTCACGAACGACGCCGTTGGACTCCGACTCGTACAGCAGTGTACGGATCTCCCCGTGCGGTACGTTTCGCACGGCGTAGAAGGCGGGGTCCTCCGAGGGCACCGTGAGAAGGCTCACCGTGGTGCTCGTCACGTAGCCGACCTTCACCTTCGGGTTGCTGGGATCGAGCACCCGCACACCATCAACCATGAAGTAGTAGATGTACATCTCGGGGTCGAGCGGGCCGACGGTCACGCTCCAGACCCCTTCGTCACCCTTCGTCAGGGCCACCGGGTCCCCGAAATCACTCTCCACGGTCACCGATTGAGCCTCGGGCGCCTGTAGACGGAACGTCACCCGACCGTCCTCCGCAACGGAAGGAGAGTCGATCCCCGACCCTCCCCGCACTCTGAGCTGCGCGGACGCGGGGCTCGCCACCAGGGCGGCGAGTAAGAGTGACGCGGGCACGATTACGATTCTTTTCACGGCAATCCCCCCAGGTGAGTGGTCGACGGGCTTCCCGCGACTTTAGCCGGCTTCCTCGGGATAGGCCAACACCCGATGGTTGCACCACCCCTTCCCAGGGCTATCTTGGCCCGAATCGGGACGGAACCAGCCACACACCGCGCGCGGCACGACGAAGGAATGACCGATGGAGCTCAAGCCTTCCGAGCGAAGGATCCTGTCCAACCAGTACCGGATCCTCGAGGCGCTCTATCCGCAGGAGGCGGACGAATTCCGGCGGGCTCGTGAAGCGCTCGACAGGGGCGACGCGGCTCTCGTGGCCGCACAGGCGCCGTTCATCGACATCGATGGACCCGACCTGAGTGAAGAGGAGCGCTCCCTCGTGAGACGGACCCTCTCCCTGTTCGAGGCCCTTCAGGCCTCCCACCGGGACCTCGAGGAGCCTTCAGGGATCGACGACCCGGAGGAGTTGCTCTTTCCAGGGTTCGAGGCCGAGAGCGAGGGTGCCTTCGCCGGTCACGCTCGGCTTCTGCTCGCGGAGACGGGTCGATTCTCGCACGTTGGTCACAAGGAGCGATCCGACGGCGACCGACCCATGCTGCCGGCCTATCAGCGCATGCTCGAGGCGTGGCGCGTCTACGCCGAAGCAACCGACCTCACGATCGTACAGATCTTCTACATCCTCGAAGCGGCGACCGATCCGACCCACGACTGACCCGCTCCAGGGGCGTGGTGGTTAGCCGGACCCTTCAGTCGTGGTCGTGGGAATGATCGTGGATCCGCTTGTGCTCTTCGTGATTCAGATCCTTGCGGAGCCGCGCGCCGCGAGCCTGGCCATCGCGGCGGGCCCGCCTCTGACTGTGGTCGGTGCTGACCGTGGCACCCGAAAACAGCTTCTCCAGATCCCGTCCGTGACAGGAAGGACACTCGGGTACGGAATCGGATCTCGGTAGCACGAGGAGCTCGAACTCATTCTTGCAGGCGGCGCACCGGTACTCGAAGATGGGCATCGGGCTCGCGGCGCCTAACGATCCTCGCCGGATCGACCCTCCGGTCCTTCCCGGGGCGCTGGGGGTGCGGACCCGTTCGCAACGAGGAACTCGACGACCTCGGGGTAGCCGCGGGCCACGTCGATGGCTCTGCTGATGCTGACCTCGTCGGGCTCCTCGCACGGGCTGCGCTCGCCGGGCCGGTAGGTCGCGGCCCAGGGGACGTTGCAGGTGCTGGTCTCTTCGTTGACCGCATTGACGTCCACGCCCCACTCGACAGCGAGCCGAACCTTCTCGAGGACGTCGGCGCGCTCACCCTGCTGCCGGTTGGTCAGGCTCCTTTCGCCGTCTCGCTCGCTCCCGACCCAGCCCGTTGCGCGCCCCCCCCCTTGGCCCAGGGCGGCCATCAGGATCGTCAGTTGCTCGGTGTTGAAATTCGAATCGATCCCGCCTCCCCCGCCGCCGTAGGAACGCGTCTCGAAGACGAAGTGCGGGTCGGCGCCGTGATCTTCGAGCTGGCGCATGATGGAGGGCGTGCCGTACCGCGCCGCGAGCCACAGGGGCGAGGCGCCCACCAACCCGTAGGTGAAGTTCCGATATCCCCGGATCGGACCACGCGAGGTGGGAGTCCAGCCTCGCAACGGGGCGTTCACGTCCGCGCCGTGGTCGAGGAGGAGCGCCAGCATCTCCTCGTCCTGGTCCATGATCGCCAGATGGAGCGGATCGAACTCCCCCGTCGACGCGTTGGGAGCGGCACCCCGCTCCAGCAGGAACGCCATGAGCTCGAGCGCGTCATCGCTCAGGCCCTGCTCCCGCAGGGTCCGCACGCCCACGGCCCAACCGGCGAGAGCCAGGGCGGTGACGCCCCGGGCTTCCGTATCGTTCGGGTCGGCACCCGCGTCCACGAGGATCCTGGCCGAGTCAACGTCCCCCACCCGCGCGGCGTACAGCAGCGCCGTCATGCCTCCGCCCAGGAAGGAGCGCTGGTGATCGAAGATGCCGTGGGGCCGCTGGGCGGCCTGCACCTGAGCCCAAACGTCCGAGCGCGCGTGGATGTCGGCACCATGATCGACCAGCAGCCCGACCACCTCCGCATGGCGATTCGCTGCCGCCCACATGAGCGCCGTCTGATTTCCGGATTGCAGACCGCACTGCATCCCGGAGATACGCTCCAACTCCTCGGCCGTGAGGCCGAACTGCACGTTGGGAATCGCCGGTTGCAGGGCGTAGACATGGGGGAGGGGACACGGGCCGACGCCATCCTGGATCGGCCCGCGGAGGCCAACATCGGCCCCCGCGTCCAGCAGCATCGCCACGACCTCGGCGTTGCCGGTCCGTGACGCCTCCATCAGAACGCTCTCACCCCGCAGTAGCCTGGCGTTCGCATCCGCACCGGCGGCGAGGAGTTTCCGGGTCATCTCGGCGCTACCGTTCTCGGCGGCCGTCCAGAGCGGCGTGACACCGAGATCGTTGGCCACGCCGACGTCGGCCCCCGCCTCGATCAGCAGATCGGCGCTCTCCAGATCATCCCAGTGGCTGACCCAATGGAGCGCGGTGGTCCCGTCCCCGTAGGCGGCCTCGACGTCCGCGCCTCCGTCGATCAGGGACCGGAGCGCATCCACACCGAGCGCTCTTCTGGCGGCCTCGACGAGGGGTGGCTCGGGGTCCACGCTGACGGCGCCCAGCGCGAACACCACCAGCCCCGAGATCACCAGCCGCTGCCACCAGGATGTGATTCGCATCCTTCGCTCGCTCTAGATCTCCGACAACGTATCGATGTTGAGCTTTCCGGTGCTCGCGCCGATCCGATCGACCGGGACACCGAACTTGTCCATCACCGTCGTCAGCAGGTTCGGCATCGGCACACCGTCGTACTGGAGATGTTGACCACCGCGATGGTTCAACGTCCCGGCCCCGCCACCGACCAGCACCACGGGCAGGTTGACGCCGGCGTGCTGGGAGCTGTTGGAGATTCCCGAACCGTACAGGATGGTCATGTTGTCAAGGAGCGTGCCGTCTCCGTCCGGGGTCGCTCGCAGCTTCCCGACGTAGTTCGCGAAGAGCTGAGCGTGATAGACGTTGATCTTCGACATGTGGGCGATCAGATCGGCCCGGTTGTTGTGGTGCGAGAGCGGATGGTGCGACTCGGGAACCCCGACCTGCGGATACGTCCGGGCGCTGATCTCCCGCGCCAACATCATCGTGGTGACCCGCGTCAGGTCGGCCTGGAAGGCCAGGAGCTGCATGTCCAGCAACAGCTCCAGATGGTCCTCGTAGTCGGCAGGAATGCCGGAAGGCTGCTCGAAGCTGGGCAGATCGATGTCGAGCTGTTCCTCGGCGACCTCGATCCGCCGCTCGACGGCGCGAACGGCCTCCGAATACTGATCCAAGCGGATCTGGTCCTCGGCGCCGACTTCCCGCTTGAGCGTGCCGAGCTTGTCCACGACCGAGTCGAGGATGCTCTTCTTCTGCACGAGGCGCGCTTCCCGCGCCGCCCGCGACGTGCTGCCACTGTCCCCGAAGAGCATCTCGAAGACCGCACGCGGATTGTGCTCCGCGACCAACGGCTGCGTCGGCGTGCGCCAGGAGATCGTGCTCTGATAGATGCAGCTGAGCCCACCCGTGCAGCCGCCGGCGACGGGAAGCGGGTCGGTGGAGAGCTGCATTGATTCGATCTGCGTCTCACGCCCGATCTGCCGGGCCAGGAGCTGGTCCATCGAGGTGTCCGCGAGGAACTCCGTGTAGTTCGGGGCTCCGTGGGTGCAGCCGGTGAGGAATGCGCCGGACGCACCGTTGTGGGCGTTGACCCAGGTCGCGTTGAGCCCCGAGATCACGGTCATCTGATCTCGGAACGGCGCCATCGGCGCCAGGATGGGCGAGAGTTCGAAGTCCCGTCCGACCCCCGTCGGAGACCAGAACTCCATCGCCATTCCGTTTGGTGCGTACACCGTCTGGAACCGATGAACCCGTCCGGCTGCGGAAGATTGCCCGTGGAGGGAGAAACGGGCGGGCGCCATAGCCTGGAGGAAGGGCAGCGACAGGGCGGTACCCATGCCCCGCAACACGGTCCTCCTCGACAGCGCTTTTCCGGCAAAGACATCCATACTCGAGTCTCCTCCAGTGGGCAGTCTACCTCAATCCAACAATCTAATCCCCCGCGACCTCGTCCGCCCGCGCCCGCATCAGGAACGCGGGGCTCTCGACGATACCCAAAATGATTGACGACCAGCGGTAGTCATTCTCCGCGGCCTGACGGACGATCCTCCGGATGGTCGGCTTGTCGTAGTACTCGACCCGGCGCCCGAGAGCGTAGGCCATCATCTTTTCGGTCACGGTTCCCACGAACTGCTCGCGTTGATCAAGGAGCAGCTCGCGGAGACCCACCATACCGTTGATCTCCCGACCGCTCGGCCAGGTCCCGACGTTGTCCACCGGGTTGCCCCGCTCGTCGAATTCGCGGTAGTTGCCCAGCACGCCGTAACCTTCGAGCGAGAACCCGAGGGGATCGATTCGTTGATGACACGTCGCGCAGACCGGATCTCGGCGGTGCGCGGCGAGCCGCTCGCGGATCGACATGTTCTCCGTGATCTCGTCTTCCTCGAGCGTCGTATCCACGTTCGGTGGCGGCGGGTCCGGAGGCGTGCCGAGGATGTTGTCGAGAAGCCATTTCCCCCGCAACACCGGAGAGGTCCTCGTCGGGTACGAGCTGAGGGCCAGAATCCCCGCATGCCCCAGGATCCCGCCACGCTGATTCAGATCGGGAAGCTCCACCTTCCTGAAGTGGCTCCCGTACACGTCAGGAATGCCGTAGTGGCGAGCAAGCCGTTCGTTGATGAAGGTGTAGTCCGCATCGAGCAGCTCCACGACGCTGCGATCTTCGCGAAGCGTGTACCGTATGAACTCTTCCGTCTCGCGAGGAAAGGCCGCGATCAGGTCGCCGTCTCCGTCCGGGTAGTCCTCCGGAAGGAACGAGAAGTCCTGCGTCAGGAGGCGCAGGTTGAGCCACTGGGACACAAAACCGTCCACCAGCGCGTCGGCGGTCCTGGGGTCGGCCATCAGCCGCTGTGCCTGCTCCCTCAAGGCGACTCGGTCCGGACGGACGAGCCTCTCTTCCGCAGCCAGCCCCAGAAGCTCTTCATCGGGGATGCTGCTCCACAGGAAGAAGGAGAGACGGGACGCAACCTCGAGATCGGTGAGCTCGTAGGGATCCGTCGCCGCGCTCGGGATGAAGACCTCGGATGACACCGTCTCCTGGCGGAGCGGAGGATCGCGGTAGATCCGGAAGAGGAAGTCCGGATCCACGAGCATACGCTCGAGGGCCATCTGGATGCCACCGTCGAAGCCCTCACCACGCGCTCGGCCCTGCCGGAAGAACTCGAGCAGCGTCTCCAGGTCTTGCTTGGTTACCGGTCGACGGTAGGCCCGTGTCGCCATGTTCGTGAGGATCTCGGTCGCGCACGCTTCCTCTTCCACCTCTACCCGGGGCTCGCAGACGAAGATCGTGCGCCGGCTCGGTGTGTCCTCCGTGGGTCCGCGGACCTCGAACGGACCCGTGATGAAGGCCTCCAGCAATTGGGCGTAGCCCAGATACCTCTCGTCGTCGTCCTGCTCGGTCCAGGCCGACGTCCATTGAGGAGGCTGCAGGATCTCTTCCGGTTCGAACCGGTCCCTGACGAACGAGACTCCGACGGTGTGGGCTCCGGCTTCGATGGAGGCCACGAACTCGAAGCCGGCATCCGCACCCGTCAGGTTGGACGTCATGTACTCTTCCCACTCGGGCGAGCCGGCGAATCCTGATTCCCCGGCGCCCGGCATGGTCGCGGGCCGGTAGGCCACGGCGCCCCCGCCGTATTCGAAGCGTCGGAGCAACTCGCCATCCAGGCGGATGTCCACCCACTGCGGCCACCCGGCCCCCCGGAAGTACTCCTGATAGTGCCGCTGCATGGTGATCTTGAGGCTGTAGTCACCGTCGGCCGGGAAGTAGTAGTCGACGGCGGTGCCCCCGCGAGATCCGAGCGGCAACTCGGTGCTCATCTGATCCGCCTGGATGAGCGTGGTGTGCAGCCGTTCGATGTGGTTGGTCGGCTGGGGCGGCAGGCCCACCGCGAGGCGCGTGACCTTGCGAGCCACGGTCAGGTACCGGTTCAGGTTGGTCGTCGAGATCTGGAGGAGAGACGCGGTGTTGTCGAACGCTCCGTCGGCCGTCTCGTCGCCGGGTAGGTCCGCCGTGAGATCGATCTCGAGGGCGAGGAGATCTCGGATCGCGTTGTTGTACTCCATGCGGTTGAGCCGATGGACGGCGTCGATCCGTCCCGGATTCGGGTTGTCGAGCCAGGCGTTGTCGAGCTGCGTCTCCAACCAACCGGCGGCGGCGGCGTAGGTGGCCCCGTCGGGGCGTCGCATTCCTGCCGGAGGCATGGTTCCCATCCTCAACTTGGTGACCACATCCTCCCAGATCGCGGGATGGGCCGCCGGATCGGAGACGTTCAGCGTATCGAACCCGAGGTCGGCCGTCCCGGCCGCTTCGTTGTGGCAGACCACACAATAGGTGCCCACCATCTGTTCGAGATCCGCCCCGGCGAACGCCGCGAAAGGGGCACTCACAGATGGCCCGGCAGCCGACTGGGGAGCATTGGCCTGCTGCGCGGATGAGCATGCGATCATCAGCACGGCCACCGCGCTCGTCACCAGCGCTACGACCGATGCCGCTCCGGCTTGTCGGTCAGCCCTCAAAACACGCCTCCCCGCGAAAGGCCATGAACCTCAACGGCCCTAAAGACTAGAGCGGCAATGTAGGACGCCCCCGGATGGGGCTGCAACATTGCCGTGTCGGCCCCGTGGCTCAGGGCTGTCCCGCGCCCTTGACCTCGGTTTCGACCAGAACGACCTCGGTGGTCCCCACGTTCCGGACCGCGTGGGTCTCCGCGGGACGCCAGTTGGCCAGTCCCGCGACCATCGTCGTCCGCTCGGTGGTGCCATCCTCGTAGGTGAACTCGAGGTCCCCCCCCGAAATCACGTAGATCGTGCGAGGCACGGCATGCGTGTGCTCCGGAGAGGCCTGCCCCGGCTGGTACGCCACCGCCACCATCCGAACCTCACCGTTCTCCAGGACCACGTTGACGTCGGGACCGGGAACATCCTGGGCCGCCGCCGAACGAGGGAGCGCGAGGGCCGCCGCGAAGAGGGCGACCGGGACGATGCGAGTCAGGCGCATATCGGCCGTCTCCCTTAGAGTCGGAAGTTGCAGACGTAGCCCACATCGTCGCAGTACCACATGTGCCCGTCGTGCACGGTCACACCGTGGATCGCCGGATCCTCTTCCGTGAGCTCGATCGTCTCGACGATCTCGCCCGTCCCGGTGTCGTGCCGGAAGAAGGCGCGCAGGTTGGTGTCCGCGATCCAGAGGCCGTCACCCGAAGGATCCCAGCCGACTCCGTGGGCCCGGTTGCCCGGCACCTTCCAGATGGCCTGGACCTCCCAGCTCTCCGGGTCGACGACGTAGGCCCTTCGCGTCGGCAGCGAGGCGTAGTAGAGAAGCCCGTCACGGAACTCCATGCCCTGTCCGCCTTCCCCACCCAGCCCGTCGTTCTGGTCGACCGGAATCTGGCCGTAGGAAAGCCGTTGACCGCCCCCGCCCCCACCGCCCCCTCCTCCTCCACCCCCACCGGCCGGCTCCGGCTCCGGATAGGCGGGAGGAAGGGGGCTGTCGAACCTCGCGGGATCCCCCGCTACCCGGTACACCCTCCCCTGGCCGTGACACCAGTACTTCGCGGCCACGCTCCCGTCCGCGGTGCTGCAGCGCAGAATCAGGCTGTTGTGGTTGTCGTTGATCCACAGGTCGTCGCCATTGACCGTCATCCCGCTGGCCCCGTCCAGGCTCGGCACCTCGAACTCGCGGATGAGCGAACCATCGGACCAGTTGACGAGCGAGACGTACCCCTCGGACCGCTGGTCGAGCACCCACAGCCCTTCCTCCGTCGCCTGCAAGGCATTGGGCTGCCGGTGAGGGGACTTGTAGACGACCTCGACGTCCGCAGGCATCTTGCGCCTCTTGATCGACGGCAGATGAGTCGGAGCCGCCATCGACGGCATCGCCGCCGCCGCGGGCATCGCTGCTGCCAGGCCCATGAATTCTCTGCGTCTCATCCTTGGGTCTCCTCGATTCGGGTGCGCGAGCGGGCCAAGCTAGGCTTGGGCCTGTCGGGGTGCAATGAGGTCGCGGGCAGGTCACTCGACTCGAAACTGCTCCGCGTCGACGGGCTTCAGCGTGAGCCCCATGCCCGGCCGCTCGTCGTCGAGCTGCAATCGGCCGCCTTCGGCCACGGCGTCCCCGTCGAAGATGTACCAGAACAGCTCGTTGCCCACCTCGATCTCGGTGGCCGGGAAGTACTCCGCCATCGGACAGGCGAAGGAGCTCATCACGACGTGGAGGTTGTGCATCTGCCCGCCGTGCGGGATTACCTCGACGCCATGGGCCTGCGCCATTGCGCATATCTTGCGAGCTTCCGTGAACCCCCCCACGCGGTTGGTGTCGAACTGGAGGACGTCGAGCGCTTCCGCCTGGAGAAGATCATGGAAGCCGTACCGCGTGAACTCATGCTCGCCTCCGGAGAGGGGGATGTCGGTCGAGGCCCGGAGCTTGGCGAAGTTGTCGATCTCGTCCGGGAGGAGGAGCTCCTCCACCCAGCGGAGATCGTACGGCTCCAGCCGACTGAGGAGCCGCCGTGCGTACGGCAGGTCGAAGCCCATGTACGCCTCGAGCATCAGATCCACGTCGTCGCCGACCGCCTCGCGGACGACGCGCACCATCTCCACGTTCTTCTCGAGCCCCGCCCGTCCCTCGCCGAGCGGATAGCCGCAGCGGAGCTTCATCGCGTTGAAGCCCTGCTCCTTGCAGTCCACAGCTTCCTCGCCCAGGCGGTCCAGATCGCGGGTGTAGAGCCGGCTATAGTAGGCCGGGATGACGGGCTTGGTGCGGCCTCCCAGGAGCATGAACACCGGCAGACCCGCCGCCTGGCCCACTAGGTCCCAGAGCGCGATGTCGACCGCGCTGATCGCCGCGATCACCGTCCCCTTCCGTCCGAAGGCGACCGTCGAACGGTACATCTTCTCGAAGAGGTACTCGACGTTCCGCGGGTCCTCGCCCACCAAGAGGGGGGCCAGCTTGGCGTCGACGATCTGCTTGGTGACGTCGGGCGCGAGGCCCGCGTTGCCGAGGCCCACGAGCCCTTCATCGGTCTCGACCTCGACGACCAGCCAACTGAAGAAACGGAAGGGTGCCTGGGCGTCCCCTTGGAAAGGCAACGCGCTGAGCGGGGTGGCGAACACCGTGTCGTCGGTCTTCACCGGACCCATCCACCGGTAGAGCTTCGTGCGGACGCGGGTGATCCTCACGGATGATCGACCGGCAGCGGGAGCCCCGCGTCGGCCGCCACCTCGCGCACTCGGGCCGCCTGATTCGGGTGTTGCTCCACGAGCCCGAGCAGGCGCTCGACCACCTGCCCGCGCGGACCGTCCGGAAGACCTGTCGCCGCCCCGGCCGCCGTACGCACGGAGGCGTAGCAGTCAGCCTCGTACGTGATCGTCGCGCAGTGAGCCGTCAGGTCCGCGAGAAGCGCGGGCACCGCGGGCTCGGCTCGCCCGCCCCCGGTCTGGGCGAACTCCGCCGTCGCCTGTTGGATCTCGGCCTGGGCGCCCCGGCGGATGACCGCGGCCTCGGTATCGGCCTGGAAGCAGGTGAAGGCCGGCCGGTCCGCCCAGCGGAGCGGGCCGCACGTGTGGATGCCCGCGTCGCGCGCGGCGCTCGCGACCTCGCTGATGAGGGCTTCGTACTCGGGGTCCCCTTCCGCGTACCCGGAGAAGTTGCCCAGATCGCCACTGGCCGCGAAGAGGGCGGTGACGCCAGGAAGCTTGGCGATCGCGCGCGCGTTCCGGACCCCCTCCAGCGTCTCGATCATGAGGATCAACACCACGTTGTCGTTCCAGGTCTGCCGATACCCGCCCGGCACCTGGCTCCACATCTCGCTGGGGCCCTGGCCGCCCCCTGAGCTCCGGCGTCCGAGCGGTGGGAAGTACGTCCAATCGATGGCTTCCTGCGCCTCCTCCACCGAGTCCACCGTGGGCACGATCACCACCAGGGTGCCCGAGTCCGTGGCGTGCTGGATCTCACGCTCGTCGGCCTTCGCAACCCGCACGCCGGGCGCCGCCGGGCCGGGGCACGTGCGCCACAGGCGCGCGACCTGCTCCCACGAAATGGCCTCGTGCTGCATCTCGACCCAGAGGAAGTCGTACCCCGCGGCCGCCATCGCGCAGTATGTGCGTGCGTCCGTCGCACGCACGGTCCCCCCGATGAGGGGGCCTCCCTCCAGCAGCTTTCGCTTGGCCGGATTCCAGATCTCCGCCCGGGTGCCCTCGGGCAGCGAGAAACGGGGCCCGAAGGGGATCGCCGTCGGGTCCCGGGTGGGCTCCTGGGCCGTCACCCGCCCGCCCGAGACGACGAGAAGCACGAGGACCAGGCCGCCCAGGAGGGGGATGGACATGCGCGACGGGATGCGGTGCATCGGAAGTCTCCTCGGGTCCCGAGTGGGGAGGGCGACCCGGGCCCGCCCCGCGTCGTCCTGCGGAGGCCCAATGGACGGCGTGGGTGCCCGCGCGGCAAGGACGTGACGATCGGCCGGTCTCGCGAGGTCCGGAGTCGGCGGCGTAGGTTCATGCGGGTCCGGCCCAGAACCCTGAGGAGGAGATCCCATGAGTGAAAGGGCTCGAAGTCCCGTGCTGGCCCTGCTCGCGCTGTCCTTGAGCGCCTGCGGGCTCCCGATCGCCTCGGGCTCGAGCTTCGCCTCGGGAGTCGACCTCACGGGCCCGCTCACCTTCTCATGGGACGAGGAAGCGGATCACTCCGTTGGAGACCCGCGTCTTCAGGACAATCCGTTCTTCGAGGACCGTCTCCACGAGGCGGTCGAGTGGGAGCTGTCGTTGCGAGGCATCCACCAGGTCGAAGATGGGTCGCCCGACCTTCTGATCCACCACCATCTGACCCTCGCCGACCACGAGATGGTGGAGGAGGTTATCGATGAGGAGGGGTACAGCCGCACCGAGGTCTACTCCTACGAAGAAGGGACCATCGTCGTGCACATCGTGGACGCGCGTACGGGAGACGATTCCTGGGTGGCCTGGGGGCAGGCGAACGTCGGACCCGCGCTCAGCGGGCCATCGGAGATGCGCCGCTGGGTGTACGCGATCGTGGAAGAAATGTTCAGCCGTTGGCCGGTCCTGGAGAGGACAGAATGAGCTCGCACACGACACCGACCGGTCTTCTCCGCGACCAACATCGGAAGATCCTAGAGATCGCCGACATTCTGGAGGACATCCTCGCCAACGAGCCCGAACCGGGCGCATTCGACTACGACGCCCTCGGAGAGTGCATCGACTTCATCCGCCTCTTTGCGGACGCACTCCATCATGGCAAGGAAGAGGACCTCCTCTTTCCGGAGCTCGAGTCGAGGGGGATGCCGCGCGATTCGGGGCCGATCGCGGTGATGCTCCACGAGCACGAACAAGGCCGTGCCTACGCGAAAGCCATGAGGACCGCGCTCGAACCCGCTCTGGGTGGCGATACGTCGGCCCAGAAGAGGCTACTCAATGCCGGCCTCGGCTACATCACCTTGATCCGAGGCCACATCCTCAAGGAGGACAACGTCCTTTTCAACATGGCCGATCAGATCATCGACGAGCCCGCGTGTCGCAGCCTTTGCCATGCGTATGAAGGGGTGTGTCAACGTCGTTTCGACGGATGCACGGTCAGTGAGCTCGAGGCGATCCTCCTACGCTTGCGGGAGCGGTACCCCGGGACCTGAGCCTACCTCCACACCGCACCCACCGAGACGACGTCGCTCTGCGCGCTGTCTTCAATGTCGTCGACGGAGTCACGGATATAGAGGAACTGCGGGATCGCGAAGGGCGTGAGCCCCGAACCTCCGCGGCCAACGTGTTCAGGCTTTCGACCCAGGAGTAGGTCACCCCCGCGGCCGGGCAGATGCTCACGGTCGGGGTGAGAGCCTCCACCTCGTAGGCGATGGTGCTGTGGACGACCTTCGTGTTCTCGACGCCTTCCGCATCCGACGCCACGATCCCGAAACCGCCCTCGAAGAACGTCCCGAACTCCTGGCTGGCCACCATTCCGTTCAGCTTGTACCCCGTGACACCTCTTCAGGGAAGCTGACGGTCGCGCTCAAGGCCCCGCCGCGACCCTGTGCGTAGCCGATGCACGCCTGGGCCAGCGCGGAGCTCGCGCTCAGCACCGTGGCCGTGGCGGCAATCAGTACGACTCGGGTCGGGCCGATCCCGACGATGCGCTGCATGGCTTCCTCCCGTGGGTTGTCTCCACACTACCATCCGCGACCAAGCGGTGATCCGGGGCGAGCCGACCGCTCCGTCTCGATTCGCACCCACGGCAATCGCGGAGTGCATCGTGTCGTGCCCTCATGGTTACACCCGCGAAACACCCTCCTGACGCATTGGAGACCGAGGATGGCTCGATTGAACGCTGGAGGAGTTCCACACCCCCGCCCCCTCTCGTCTCGTGCGGCGAGAAGATGCGCGTGCTTCCTCCTCCCTCACCCTTTACGCGCGGGCGCGGATTTATCCGATCGCCCCTCGGAGGAACCACTGACGATGCGAAGAAACCTCACCATCGCGGCTATGGTCGTACTGGCCGCGGCTTGCGATGAGCCAACGACGGCCCCCGTGAACGACCTGGCCCTGGCCTTCAGCCGGGTCCGATCAACCAGTCCGCCGCCGCCGTGGATATCGCGGTCATCGGGGACGTTCCCTATGGCGACGCTGCCTTGGCCCAGTTCCCCAGGCTGGTCGCTTCGATCAACCGAGATCCGAAGGTTCGCTCGGTCGTCCATGTCGGCGACATCAAATCGGGAAGCACAGACTGCTCCGACACGTGGTTCGTGGAGATGGCAGGCCAGTTCGACCTGTTCAAGGATCCGCTCGTGTACGCGATCGGAGACAACGAGTGGACGGACTGCCACCGCGCGAACAATGGTGGCTACGACCCGCTCGATCGACTTGCAAAGATTCGCGAGATCTTCTTCCCGAGCGCCGGCTCGACGCTCGGCGGTCGGAACAAGGGCGTCGAGGCCGCAGATGGCTACGCTGAAGATCAACTGTGGGTGGAGTCGCGCGTAACCTTCTCCGTCTTCCACGAGATCGGCTCTAACAATGGCCTGGATCCTTGGTTCGAAGGAGCGGAGACGCCCCAGCAGACCACCGCTCGCGAAGCCGAGGTGGCGGGGCGCCAAGCCGCCAACCTCGCGTGGTTGGACCACACCTTCGACGTCGCGGGAGAGCAGTCCTCCGTGGGCGTCGTGGTGTTCTTCCACGCGGACCTCTGGCATCCGGACGACCGGGCCGATGGTGCCGTCTTCACCGCGCATGATTCCTTCGTTGAGCGGCTCGCGGAGCTCGCCACCGACTTCGACGGCCCGGTGCTGCTCCTGAGCGGAGACAGCCACGACCTCCGCGTGGACGTGGGCGTGCCGTGGTCTTCGCTCTATGGGGTCACCCCACCTGAAAACGTGACCCAGATCATCATCGATCGGAGCATCGAGGACGATACAGACTGGCTGCGGCTCCACGTCGATCCCGCATCGTCCGACGTGTTCAGCTGGGAGCAGGTCTTCCTGCCCTGACGGTCGGCTCCGTTCCCCCCCCGCGTGGCGCCCCGCAGCCACGCGGGGGGGCCTCGGGAGAGTCAGGTCCGAAGATCGTGGCAACCAATCGTGCAGTCCTCGGATCCGCTCAGCCCCTCAGGGAGGCCCCCAAGGTCTCGACGGCGCCGGGGTACACCGTCAGACGACGCGGATGCGGCTCACAGTGGGCGAGCACGAGGGAGAGGGGCCCTCTGCCCTCCGCGTGAACGTGCGCGGTGATCGCGGCAGGCGGACCGCCGTCTCTAGCCTCCTTCGTCACCTCGAGCTCCACCCAGAGGGCCGAACCCACGGGGCGCTCCTCGAGCCATCTCTCGAGGCCGGACCGGTACCTTTCCCACTCTTCCGACGGCAGATAGTCCCGCACGATCGTCTGGTACACGATCGCGAAACGTCCGTCCTCGCCGCGAGGCAGGAGCCCGGGGACGTCGCTGGCCTTCGCGGCATGGACCACCGGGGCGTCCGGCTGGGCCTGGAGGGCGCGAAACGCCGAGATCGCGGCCTCGAGGCGGGCCTCGCGCTCGGCCTGGCCTGGCCAGACGCAGGCCCGGAGCCATCTGGCGTCCTGCTCCTCCAACGCGTCGACGGGTCGCGGATCGAACCCGACGCGACTCTCCACCGGCGTGGCGGCCGTTACATCCAGAGGTGATCCGTCCTCGGTCTCCCACATCGGGGGAAGCTGGTCCGCGACGAGGTTGAGCCCCGCGCTGGCGCCCACGTCGAACAACGCGATGGGGCGCGACCCGTTCCCTCGGCCCGCGATGCGCCTGGGCCAGAGCCACGCCACCGCCCGCGAGGGCTCGTTCGTCTGCACGTGGCGTTCGGCCAACATCCGCCAGAGATCGGTCCGATCCGACGCAAGAGCCGCTCTCACGGCCCTCTCTTCGATCGCGGTGAGGTCCGGCTCCGTCCTGGCGAGGGCGGGCCACAGAGGATGGCGCTCGCCCTCGCTCAGCGCGTCAAAGCGGAGCGCGGCCAGAAGAAGGAGCGGCCGCTCGTAGAACGAGCCGAAGCGCCTTACCCTCCAAACGGAGCTCAGCCGCGCCTCGAGGCCGCGGTCCAACTCCGCTTCGAGGAACTCGAGGAGTAGGGCGTAGGCCGGGGCACGCGTGCGGACGAACGCGCGCTGATCGGCGAAATCTTCCCTGAGCGTGCCAGGAGGGTTGGTCATGCGGCTTCGGGTGTGGGAGAGGAAACGGGGATGGTGAGGGGCGAACCGATCGGCGAAGGGGTCGGCCACGGCAGGCTCGGCCCGGAGGGGATCGTCCCCACAGGCAAACCGGGCTCCTCCCGGCAGGAAGATGGCGCCGCTCGTGCGCATATTGGAATCAGCGGCCCACGCATCGAGAGATGCTCTCAGGGAGCCATTCCAATGCCAAAGCACGGATTCAGGGCGGACGTCACGCACCGCCAGCGGTTTCTCTTCGACGTGACCTTCGACGAGGGGAGCTGGGCCCCCGTCATCGTGGACGAACCGGAGCCCCTCGGGACGGGCGCTGGTCCCAATCCCGCTCGCCTGTTGGCGGGGGCGGTGGGGAGTTGCCTCGCCGCCAGCCTCTTGCTCTGCCTGGAAAAGGCGAGGGTGTCGCTCCATGACCTGACGGTACGGGTCGAGGGGACAATGGAGCGGAACGAGGCCGGACGGCTGCGCATCGCGGGGCTGACTGCCACGCTGAGGCCGACCGTGGAAGGCGCGCCCAGCGGCCGCTGCGATCGCTGCATCGAGATCTTCGAGGACTTTTGCATCGTCACACAGAGCGTACGCGACGGTATCGACGTGGATGTCCGAGTGGAGCCCGCGTTCGAGCCAGCGGAAGAGGAGCTGGTCGGGGCGGGAGGCTGACCCCCGGGCTCAGCCTGCGTCCAGCACGCGTTCCACTCCTGGTTCGATCGTGACTTCGCCCAGGTCCCGTGACGGCGAGCTCAGCAGCCGGATCCGGTATATGCCCGCCGGAAGCGGGCGCGAATCGCCGTTCACGATCCCGGTCTCGACGACCGCGTCGTCTTCCAGGACCTCGTAGGCAACCCGGAGCGCCCCACCCACGGCCTCGTCCAGCTGTGCTCCGTCGTTCGCTTCCAGATAGCGGCCGTTTCCGGCCCGTGCCCATCCGTCGAACTGCTCGCGCAGCCCCTGGTCGTCGATCGCGAAGCCGATGATGTTGACGCTCACGTCGAAGCCCGCGCGCGTGAGCTCGGCCACGGCCGCACCCGGATCTCCGTCGCAGGTGTCCTCCCCATCCGTGACGAGCAGGACGACCACGGGTCCGGTCACACCCGCCAGATCGGCCGGGACCGCTTGAAGGGACGCGGCGATGGGCGTCCGGGCAAGATTGATCGCCGTCATCCCCTGGATCCGTCCCTCGACGACCGCTGGCTCGAGGGGCGCCACGGGGATCTCGAGATCGGTACGACACGACTCCGCCTCCCGATTCCCGAAGACCCGAAGGGCGAAGCCGGTCCCGGCCGGGACGACGTCCCCGATCAGCGACGTGAGCGCACCCTTGGCAATGTCGATCCGCCGCTCTCCCTCGAGTCGCTGGAGCATGCTGCCCGAGGCGTCGAGGATGACCTCGACCGCGCCCGAGTCCGGCCCGGGCACGGCGGGCTCGCTTCCCGACACGACGCGGAGGCGGCCGGGCACCAAGCCGGGCGTCACCTCGATGGAAGCCGAGGCGAGGATCTGGAGGCTCCCCCCGGTCATGTAGCGGAGCTCGTACGCACCCGGGTCCAGCGGAGCCTTCAGGACCACCGGAGTCCCGTCGCGCGTGTAGGCGTAGTGGAGGTGCTCCCGCCGGTCGGCGCCCACCGGAACGATGGTCACGAAGTCCACGGGGTTGGACGGTCCCGTCCACTCGACCGGGAACTCGGTGCCGCCCTCGACCGATGCGGCCGCCGAGACCGTCGCCGTATTCGCCAGGACGTTGATCTCAGCACTCCCGATCACCGCGTCGCTCTGCCCCATGTGGTAGCGGAGCACGTAGGGCCCGGGCTGATCCGGGATCCGCACTGAGAGGGGGTTGCCGGTCCGCGTGTAGGTATAGGCCCCGTAGACCTTCTCGGCCGCGCCGACGCTGTCGACGCTGATGTAGTCGCCCGTTCCGTCCGGCCCCTCCCACGTGACCTCGACCGAACCTCCGGCCTGCACCTCCGCAGGGGCGCTCAAGGAGGCCACGACACCGCCCACCATGAGGGACGTGCTTCCGATCACCCGGTACGTGGCTCCGAGGTGGTAGCGCACTACGTACTCTCCGGCCGCGTCGGGGGCGCGGATCGAGACCGGGGTGGAGCGCGCGTACGCGTAGATCCCGTACTGCCGGTCCACCGCCCCGACCGGGTCGATGCTGATGAAGTCGCGGTCGTGACCCGGTCCCTCCCACTGAATAGTCACTTCGGCGCCCGCCTCCACCGGACTCAACGGCTCGAACGTGGCGTCCGTGTCGACGACTTCAATGGCATGGCTAGCCAGGACCGCGTAGCCCGAGCTCCCACTGTGATACCGAAGGACGTACGGGCCCGGCACGTCGGGGGCGAGAAGTACGGCCGGCTGGTCCCGATCCGCATAGACATACTGCCCGTAGCTCGACTCGGGCGCCCCGACCTCGTCGATGCCGATGAACTCGCGACCGTCGCTGGGACCCGTCCACGTGAGCTTGATGGGTGCGCCCACGATGAGGCTGTCGGGGGCGGTCAGCGTGGCGGTCTGGGCGTGAAGCGTCAGTGGTGCCGCGCAGAGGGCGATGGAGGCCAGCAGCGCGGAGCGGGCCGTCAA
>Ga0055480_10000098_pt1 | contig 28153 bp, 17 predicted proteins | sample Muzzi_PWB_D2_FD_57935 | JGI IMG/M metagenome (GOLD analysis project Ga0055480, IMG submission 57935) | Wetland microbial communities from San Francisco Bay, California, USA, that impact long-term carbon sequestration - Muzzi_PWB_D2 | ecosystem: Environmental > Aquatic > Marine > Wetlands ... | reverse complement strand
CGACGGGAAACTCCAGGCCTTTGCTCTGGTGGATGGTCATGATCCGTACGACGTCGTCGCCCTCACCGATAGCCGGTGCCGCGGCGATGTCGCGATCCTGTTCTTCCAGCGATTCCACGAAGCGCAGGAACCGGTGCAGCCCTTGCTGGCGAAACGTGCCGAACTTCCGCGCGAGTTCGTGTAGTTTGAGAAGGTTGGCGCGGCGTTGCAGGCCGTTGGGCAGGCCGCTGGTATAGCCGAGGAAGCCCTCGCGGTCGTAGAGGCTCCAGAGAACGTCGGCCAGGGGGCGTCGGCGTGCGGCGTTGCGGAATTGTGCAATGCGAGCCCAGAGGGTGTTCAGTTTCTCTCGGAGGGCCGCACTGCTACCTGCAGTCGGGTAGCGGCGCACGACTTCATGGAACGCAGTGCCGCGATCGAGGCAGCGGATTTCGACCAACTCATCCTCGTTCAGCGATTCACCCAGAATGCCGCTGCGCAGGACGGCCGCCAGGGGGATGTCCTGCTGTGGATTGTCCAACACCTGAAGTGCCGCCCAGACGTCACGAACCTCGCGCGCCCCCAGGAGCGATCCGCCGGCTTCCGCAAAGCATGGTATACCCAAATCCGCCAGCATGCCCGCGATGCGCGACGCGTTGATGCGACCGGCGCGCAGCAGGATGGCGATATCGCGGTATTGCAGCGGGCGATCCAGATGACCGAAGGGATCCCCCGTCTGCCACGATCGAATGAGCGAACCGATGAGGTATCCCTCGCGCTCGATGGGAGACCACTTGGCGGGGTCGCGCACGCTGGTGGCGCCGGGCTCCGGGGTGTCGTCGGGGTGGTCGGCGTCGGCGACCGCGCGCTCGACGAGGTGTAGTTCGACCGGGACGCTTGGCGTGCTGAACTCCACGTCCGAGCGTGGGATGAGTTCGGCTTCTTCGTCGTAATCGATGGTATCCGACCCTTCGCCCATCAGATTTTGAAAGATTGTGTTGACGGCATGAAGGATTTCGGGGCGGCTGCGAAAGTTCATTTGGAGCGGTATCGCGCGGCCCTTCTTGTCGTCCTTCCGAAACGAGCGCCATCGCTCCGAAAAGAGAGCGGGCTCGGCCAGACGAAATCGATAGATACTCTGCTTGACATCGCCCACGACGAACAGGTTGTCCGCGCGGTTGTCGTCCGGCTCTCGACTGGCCTGGCGAATGATGGCCTGCTGAATCGGGTTGATGTCCTGAAACTCATCGACCAGCACGTACTTGTATTTGTCGCGCAGCGATCGTGCGGCCGACGACTCGTCCGCGCCCGCCGGGGGCGTCGTGAGCAGCGTATAGGCCAGGCGTTCAAGGTCGTTGAAGTCCAGAAGATCGAGCTGTCGCTTGCGGTTGGTGTACGCCTCCCGAAACTTCGCCACCAGATGGGTGATGGTCTCCGCAAAGGGGGCCGTACGCAGAACAAATTCGATCGCCTCCTTGACAGAGAAGAGGGCGTAGCGTGAGTAAAGCCTCTTCTGGAACAAGGTGGTTTTTACGGTTTTGAGTGCATCACCGGCTGCCTTGCGTGCATCACGATCGCATTGCGGCGCGTCTTTCGGTAACGATGGTGCCCGGCCTGAGGAAAACGCGAAGGATTCGATCTTCGTGCGAATACCGTCGAGAGCCGCAAGTTGTGCTTTGACCTTGTCATCTGAATCCGCCGGATCATTGCAGCATTTCAATTCATCCAGCCATTGGTCGACTTGATCTGCGTAATCAGCGATCTGTGCGGCGTGGTATTGTGTCGCGTCGGGTCCGGCGCGCAGTTGCCTCGCCCACTGCGCAGTGTGTTCACTTTGACGTGCCAACTCGTCTAAGATACCGCGAAGATGAGCAAGCACGGTCCGTTCCGCGCTGGTGGAAACCGCCTCGCGCGCTTCGCGCAGCCACCGATCAGGATCGGTCAGAGAAGATACGAAGTCGCTGAGCTTCATGACGAGCGTGGCGATGTTGCGATCGTCTGACAGGCCGTAGACATCAATCAGGTCGACAAAGGACTGCGAATGCAATCCGCACGCTGCCGCATCGCCTTCCTTGGTATTGGATTCGTCGGTTGTGCCGGCGCCAATCGAACCCAGCAACTGGTCCGAGGCGCCTGGTGGCGGATAGAGCGAATTGAACAACTCATCGAGTACTTCGCGCCGCAGGAGGGCGGCCTCATGCTCGTCCATGAGCGACGCGGCCGGATCAATATCCGCATCGGTGAACCAGCGGCGGATGATGCGCTGGCAAAATGCATGCACGGTTGAAATCGATGCAGCGTCGGCCAGTGCGACCTGTTCGCGTAGCCGTCGATCGGTCGGGTTACGCGCGGCCCGTTCGCGCAGGGCGTTTACGATGCGCGATCGCATCTCGGTGGCTGCCGCCTCGGTGAACGTTACGACGAGCAGCTCGTCAATTCCGCATCGTGCCTGGGGCGGTGCCTCGCAAACCAGGTAGGCGCAGCGTTCGGCGAGGACCGCGGTTTTCCCGGATCCCGCGGCCGCCGAAACGATCACGCTCTGACCGCACGCTGTCACTGCGGATTTCTGCTGTGGTGTGTATTCAATGTCCGCCATGGTGATTGTGATTATAGCCACTTCGGTCTTCGCCGCACCGTCCGTAGGTCCCAAAAGAAATGGTCGGGAAGACTTTGAAAAAAACCTCAAGTCGCCCTGCGCACCGGCGTGGAAACGTATCGTACATTCGAATTCGGAGGGGACGAAGCACGATTGATGACGGGATGCGGTCGTGGCACGCTGTTCGCAGCGCTCGGAGGGGGAAGGCCACGACCGCTTTCCCGTTGTCATCACCGCCTTGGGCAGCCGTCGACCGGAGGGGTTGGCGGGGGAAAGTGAGAATCGCTGAAGGGGGGGATTGCAGTGTTCGTCCTGAAAAAACATGGGGGAGGTGCTGCGCGCCTGCTGGGTGTCGCCGCACTTTGTCTGACGTACGGATGTGGGGATTTTGATCTCTTCGGCGGCCAGCCACGCTCGACGCTGAGCTCGGCCATCTATGCCGCCGGCGCGGAGAGCCCCTACTTCGAAACCAATCCTAACAACTTCCTGCAGTCCGCCGAGTTGGTCGACATCAACGAGGAATCGCGCCTGATCCACGGTACCATCTCGGGCGCCTCCGACGTGGACGTCTACGACCTCGGACCGGTAGAGCCCGGCGATCGCATCATCGTCGAGATGACGCCCTCCGGGTCACTTGACGGTGCCGTGGCATTGTTTGACGAATCCGGTGCCGCCCTTCTGGTCAACGATCACCGCAATATCTATCTCGGTCGGTCACAACCGTATGTGGATGTGGTGATCCGCAAACCGGGCGATGCCTGTTACGTGGCCGCGTCGGCCACACCCGGCTACCGCGCGTCTGGCGACTATACATTGTTGGCCCACAAAGCCTTTGCGGATCTACCCGCGCCCAAATCCGACCGGGTGTTGCTCGTCTTCACAGGTGGCAGCGGCGTGGTCATCGGCAGCCGCTCCGCCATCAACGTGCCGCCGTTCGACGCTACGGACATCGACGCAAGATTCGCCGGGCAGACGGAATCCATGGTCCGGCAGATCGTGACGGAAGTGCGTAAGGACTACGCCGGTCTGGACATCGAAATCCTCTCGACGAGCGAGGGGGCGCGCTACGAGGGCGACATGTCACGCCTGTTCTTTGGAGAATTCGACGCGGCGCTGCTCGGCGTGGCGGAGGGCGTGGACGAATTCAATGCCACGCGGTCGCAGGAAGCGATCGTGTTCACGGATACATTTGAGGTGTTTTTGCGGATCCAGCCGACGACCACGGAAATGGGCCAGGCGATCGCCAACGTCGCGAGTCACGAGATCGGGCACCTGATGGGGCTGGTGCATACGGCCGATCCGGCAGGGATCATGGACGTGACGGCGAGCCTCAACAAGCTGCTTCTGGACCAAGATTTCCGCAGGTCGCCGCTGTATTCGGAAGTGTTCCCGATCGGAGCGCAGGACGCCGTGGAACTCCTGCTGGCCTCCCTTGGCGGTGATCCGGTACTGACTTTGACCAAATACGTGAATGGAAGTACCGACAAACGGGTGTTTGTCGAGCCGGACGGCCCGCCGGCGCGGTCGGAATTTTACCTGAGCTCCTGTGGTCTGGAAGACCATTGAGCGACGGTCTAGGGCGACCGTTCCTCGGACGACGTGCGGCGTGATGTAGGGGGTAAGCGGTTACTGTTGGTCGGACCGTTACAATGGCGATAGGATACCGGCGGCGTCGCCGCCGCACGCTGGTGTGGTGCGTCGGCGGGAAGCGTATCCTGGTACAAGAGGTCTGACAAAATGAAGCGTGATCGTTATGGGGTGGTTCGTCTTGCAGGTGCCTTGCTCCTGCCGTTTGGCGTTTGGGGGTGTCCGGGCACGATTGGCGGCGGCGGAGGGAACGGTGGAGGAGTGATCAACGGTGCTACGGATGGCAATCGGGATACGACGCTCACGAGCCCGGCCGGCAAAACCTCGGGCGAGCCGAACGATTCGTTCGGCGATCCGATCATTGCGGTGCTGAATCAGAACGGTGTGGCAGCATTACAGGGAACGGTATCTCGTAAGGGAGATTTGGACGTGTTCGCCATCGGTCCCATGAACGCGGGTGATCGCCTGGTGGTCGATGTGAATACGACCGGGTCGGTGCTCGATTCGTCTGTGGGGATCTTCGATGCACAGGGTCGGCTGGCGTACGAAAACGACGACCGCGGCGGAAGTGAAGATCGCTTTCTGGATTCCTTCATCGATTTCACGGTGCGGCGCTCGAGTGACGAATACTACATGGTCGTCACCAATGCGGCGTTCGCGGATCCCGCTGACAAGGCCGGCTCCTATCTGGTGGATGTGACCATCACCCGAGGGTCGGTGGTACCCGGAACGAAAGCGCAAGTGTTGTTCCTGGACTTCGAAGGCGGGCAGATCACGTCGCCTGTTTTGGGTCCGCAAACCCTCCTGCCTTTCGACGCAGCTGATATTCACGATCCGGGATCGTTCTCCCGTCCCTACGTCGGCCAGACCGAGGCGCTGAAGCAGTCGATCGTCGAGACCGTGGTGCAGAATTTTGAACGGTTCGATGTGGACGTCGTGTCCAGCGATGACCCACCGATTCCCGCGGGTGTCGAGTTTTCGACCGTCTACATCGGCGGCTTCAATGCGAGAGCATTCGGCGAGGCGGAGTCCGTCGATCTGTACAACGCGGACTACTGTGACGACGCCATTATCTACGCCGAGAGCTTCGTGCCAGGGATTTTCTCCGTGCCGCCGAGTGTGCAGCAATTGGGGGTGGCGATCGGCAACGTGACGGCGCATGAGGCGGGGCATTTGCTGGGGCTCAACCATGTGGACGACGACACGGCGCTGATGGACGACCGGTCGGCTGCCGACGCGTTCCTGGACGATCAGGAATTCAAGAACGCTGACTTGTCAAGCGACATTATGACGATCGGCACGCAGGACGCAGCGCTGTTATTGGATGAAACCGTTGGGCCGTCTGCGTTTTAGCGGTGGACAGATGTATCGGCCGTGTGAGAGGTCGCTCCTTCACGATTTCTTTGCGGTCGCTTGAAGCGGTCGCGGTAATGATGCTGCTGCGGCACCTGCGGATGCCGGTGCCATGAAGAGGGGATACGGCGTCGGCCGGTGGATTTCACCTCGGCCGTCCCGGGGGATTCTAAGCGCCTCGGCTGCACTGGGGATGCGGCCAATTCCGGATCGTTGAATCGAATCACGCGAAGTGGCGTGTTTTCGTCGTGGGGATCCGGTGCGCGCGAAAGAAGCGAATGCGGTTCATGACGGGCCCGCGAACGAGCGGTTCGCGGGGTGCTCGATAGGGGGAATCGATGTCATCGCGTTATGTACATTGTCCGTGTTGCGAATTTCCGGCCGTCGTACGTGCCTATGATTTGCCCATGTCACGTTACTGCCGGCAATGCAGACAGACGTTCATCCCCGGCGATGTCGTCGCGGCGTCGGAGGCCGTGCGTGTCGGGGCGTCGTGTGAGCGACCGAGGTTGAACCGCAGGACACTGATTTTCCGTTCTCTCTTTGGACCGCGGCGACACGGCGCGGTGTAGCGGTTCGGTGTCCCGGGCTATTGGTTTGCTCATCCGCCCGTACGGATTCCGAAGAAATGGGCGGGTGGCATGGGCAAACTTGTTTGCCCGTGTTCCGTGTCTACAGACCACGGGCAAGCTATCGCTTACCCCTGCCACCCACCATTCAGCCCTAGTTAGCTTGAGGCGTAGTCGTTACGCCAAGGTCCGAAGTGAGCTACGCGCCGAGCACTCGCCAAACATCATCCTTCCTGGAATAATGCACCTGCCGCATGTAGGGCGGCGGGAGTTCGTATTTGCTTATCGGATACAACACCAACGGATTCGCACACCATCGAATCGCTGACGCACTGCCGATTCTCCGCGAGATCGGATACGAAAGCGTGGCGTTGACGCTCGATGTGGATTTGCTGGACCCGCCGGACCAGAACGGGGTGGCCGGCGCCGTGCGGGCGGTCAAGCCGATCCTCCGCGATCTCGGGCTTCGCGTGACCATTGAAACCGGCGCCCGGTTCATCCTCGACCCGCGTCGCAAGCATTGGCCCACGTTGGTGAGTTCCTCCCACGCGGCGCGGCAGAAACGGCTGGACTTTTTACTGGCCGCCATCGACGTGGCGGCCGAACTGTCGGCGGACTCCGTGTCGTTCTGGTCGGGGGCGGCGGATCCCGGCGTAGACGAGCGTGAAAGCTTCGGATTGCTGGTGTCAGGCATCGAGACGTTGTTGCACAAAGCCGATACGAGGGGCGTGCGTTTGGCGTTCGAGCCCGAGCCGGGCATGTTGGTCGATACGATGGCGGCATGCCAGCGGCTGCACGAGGCCGTCAGCCACGAGCGCTTCGGTCTGACCCTGGACGTCGGGCACGTACATTGCCTGAATGATGGCGACGTGGCGGAGCACATTCGGCGGTGGCGCGACGTGCTTTGGAATATCCACATCGAAGACATGCGGCGCGGGGCGCATGAGCATCTCATGTTCGGTGATGGCGATATGGACTTCGCGCCAATATTCGCTGCCGTGCGCGAGATCGACTACGGCGGACCGATGCACGTCGAGCTTTCGCGGCACAGTCACGACGCGGTGGAGACGGCGCGGCGGGCTTTTGCGTTCGTACGCCGACAATTGGACTGACCGATCTGCTGTCCCTTATTTGACCAAGAAAAACGGATTTTTCACCACGAAGACACGAAGACACGAAGACACGAAGACACGAAGGACGTTACGGCCTCGACACCGGATCAACTTGCCAAGCCCATTTGCCTGCTGCACATCCACTACGAAAGATTCTTCTTCTTTTCTTCGTGTCTTTGTGCCTTCGTGGTTCTCTCTTTTTTCCTTTCTCAAATCCTCGGGCTCCATCGCCCTCAGCCTTTGACCTCGGAGGATCGCGGGCGATAATTGCCGTATGCCAACCGACCATTTGATCGTGCTATCGGTGCCGGGGTTGCGACCCGGCGATGTAGACAAGAATGCGACGCCGACGCTCTACGAATGGGCGAGTCGCGGGGCGATCGCCGAGGTGGTTCCCACCTTTCCCTGTGTGACGTCGCCTGTGCAGGCGAGCATGTTTACCGGTTCACCGCCGGGCGAGCACGGGATCATCTCTAACGGCTTCTTTTGGCGCGATCGCTGTGAGGTCGAGTTCTGGGTGGGCACCAATGAGATCGTGGCCGGCGAGCACGTGTGGGATGCGCTGAAGCGAAGCCGGCCCGGCATGACGGCGGCCGTGTGGCACGCGCAGAACATCAAGCATGCGGGGGCGGACTATATCGTCACGCCGGCACCGATCCACGAGCCGGACGGCACGACCAAGCTCTGGTGTTATTCCAAGCCCGACGGTCTGTACGAATCGATGTTAGGCGACCTGGGGCACTTCCCCTTGCAGCATTATTGGGGTCCGATGGCGAATATCGAATCGACGAAGTGGGTCTTGAAGGCGGCCTCGTGGCTCATCGACCGCGAAGCGCCGAATCTGCACTGGATATACATTCCGCATCTCGATTACGCGTCGCAAAAGCACGGCCCGGACAGCGAGCAGGCTCGTGCCGCCCTGGTCGAGTTGGATGCGGAGCTGGCTTCGTTCGCGGCGCGTGTCGGCGACAGCGCTATCGGGAAGGACGCCACCTATCTCGTAGTCGGTGAGTATGCGATGACACCGGTGTCCGGTGTCGTCTATCCGAATCGCCTGCTGCGCGAGGCGGGTCTGCTGAAGGTGCGCGAGAAGAACGGTACGGAACTTATCGATATGGCGTCAAGCCCGGCGGTGGCCGTCGTGGATCATCAGTTCGCGCACATCTACGTCAAGGACGGCGATCCTGAGGTCATGCATCGTTGTGAAGATATTTTCGACGCGGCGCAGGGAGTTGCCGGTGCCCTCGCCGGCGACGCGCGATTCGGGGTTGGCATGAACCACGAGCGCAGCGGCGACGTCGTGCTGATCAGCGACGACGACCACTGGTTTGCTTATTACTGGTGGCTGTCGGATGACAATGCGCCGGCATTCGCCCGTACGGTCGACATTCACCGGAAGCCGGGCTACGACCCGGTGGAGCTGTTTTTCGATCCCGCCACGAAGAGCATTCCGCTCGACGCTTCCCTGGTGAAGGGTTCGCACGGCGTGCCGGCTACGGGGCCGCAACACCGCACGGTACTGATCTGCAGCGATGCGTCAGGCGTCGTGCAGGTCGGGCAGGTTCATCGCGATAGGGATGTTAAGAAAGTTGTGCTGCAAACCATGGGTGCGGGGGCGGCAAACCCGTGAGAACATGCTAATAGGTACCCATCTGAGAATCTGAAGAAACACCGAACCGGCGTTGCCTAGAATAGTAGAATCCAGATGGAACCGTACTCGGTGTGTCATCAAGAGTCATCGGAATATAGAGGTCCATCGTGTATTGCCGGTTTTGCTACTATGATCTGAACGGGCTACAATCACCACGCTGTCCGGAGTGTGGAACCGGTTTTGGGTTTGACGACGTAGACAGTTTTCTGTCAGAGAAGCCGGGCGCGTTCAGGAGAGCGGTGTATCGGCTTCGACGAAAGCGCGTGCCACTGATTGTCGTTCTCGCCATTCTGTTGACCATCAGTTATGCGTGCGCTTACGACATTTTGCCGGCATTCGGAAACGCAGCACATCCCAGAGCCCTGGCCACCCGGAATATCAAGGATTTCATGACCGGCTGCCTCCTTCATAAGTATAAACATCCGGAACATAGCGAGGTAAACGCAGAAGCCAGCAAACACCTCATAGCACCGAACTACAGTCCGTGGACGCAGCCATCGCGGGCACGATGGCGGGCAACTACCATATATTTCTTCCGGTATGGTCCGTTCTATGTTGTTCCGACCGTGGCGTGTCTCCTGATGACTGCAGCGCTGGTTCGGCGGCGGGTGCGGCGAGTCGTCCTCATTCCTGCCGCCCTCCTGCTAGCCATACTGCTTGGGTCGATTTCCCCCCGCGGCGTGGCAGCACGCCTGTTTCGTGGGAATCACGTCTATCTCGATGACATCGTGCTTGTGCAGGGCATCACCTTGGGTGGGGCGGTAGCCGGGCAGACAATTGCCGCTTACGACATTCAGTCTTTTCGTCGTCCGGGTCCTCGGCTGATCGCCTTCGCGGATGGACACGCGCAATGGCTGTGGGATGAACGCGCGGAGCCGCTCTTTCAGGCTCAGGGAATTCCGTATCCCGAGGTAACCGACTAGGGTTTGCCCAGAACACGCGCCAAATGCAGGCAGGGATGCCTGCGGTACGACGGGACCCAGCTACGAGTCAGGCTTCGCCTGAAGTTTCCCAGAACTAGACTGCCACATGCGCTGCCGATATTTCAAACAGTGTCCTGGGGCACGTTCCTTGTCGCCCAGCCTCCATTGCTAGGTCGCTTCCTCTTGCATAATCCCTATGACGACGCCTTCGGGGTCGGCGAAGAGGGCGAGGTGGCCTACGCCGGGGATGGGGGTCTTTTCCACGAGCAGCTTGGCGCCGTTGGCTTTGGCTTTGTCCAGGACGGTGCCGATGTCGTCCACGCGGAAGTAGGTGTTGAGACAGACGCCAGGGACGTCGGCCGGCTTCTGCATGATGCCGCCGGGCGGATCGGCGCCGGTCTGGACCAGCGTATAGCCGGGCATCGACTCGTCGTCGAACGTCCAGTCGAAGACGGCGCCGTAGAACGCCCTGCATTTCTGCGGGTCGGCCGTCATCAATTCAAAGTGGCAAATCGGGTTAGGCATCGGGTACTCCTCCCTGAATATCGGTGCCGATACGGTAGAACCCAGCCCGCCCGACGTCAATCAGGGGGCGAACGGCAGGCCCGCGGTCCAGATTTCGATCGGCTTGTTGGCCCAACTGATGGGCGTCTGGCGCCGCGTGAGCCACCAGCCGGGCAGGGTCAGACGCGGCAGGATGTCGGGGCTCGGCTGGACCACGATGCCCGGAGGGCCGGTCGGGCCCAGCGGGGTGCGGTCCACCGTGCGTAATGCCAGGCAGTCATCGGGACGGTCGCTGCAGATCGTCTCGATCTTGGATGCGTCAGGGAGAAGGCGCAGGTCCAGTCTGTGGAAGGGCAGCGGCGGGCATGAGTAGGGGGCGGGCTCGGCGGTGACAAACACGGCGGTGCCTTCGTTCAGAGTGAGCCATGGGTCGGGATTTGTGCCGCCATCTTGAAGAGTGTCGGTGGTCGTGGCCGCTCCTTCACGCTCCCTATCCGGTCGCCTGAAGTGGTCGCGGTACTGATGCGTCGCCTCATTGTCCCCGCGCTCGCGCTTGGGGCTCTGATGTTTTGCGACGTTGTCCCCACGCTTGCGCGTGGGGCTCTGACTGGCCGGTCCGGTCCAAGGTCCCAGCGGTGCGGCTCGCCGGACGCGCATACGCGAGCCGTCGTCGATACTGTCGCGGTGAAAATTCCAGGCGTATCCCGCTCCGCACCAGCCTTCCCATACGATGACGACAACGGCAAATACCGGCTTGAGCCAACTCACCTGTTTATTGGGGAGCCTGGCGGTGAGCAGGCAGGCGGCCGCGATCGCCAGGGCTGTGTTTGTGAAGACGCCGAAGCGGCCGTACTCCGCCGGCTTGCCGGCACCGATGCATACGAACTGCAGGAAGAACAGGAACGCGGTTACGGCCAGCGGGATCGCGGTCCTGTTTTTCCTGGCGATCGCGATCAGGAGCATCAAAGCGCCCAGCGCGACGATGGGCAGCGACGCTCCCTCCACCGTGAGTTGAAGCGTGCGAGCGAGGCCCTCGCCTATACGGTCGATGCGGTACATGGCCAGCGAGTTGCCGAAGTTGCTGGCGAGTACTGCACGGTTGGTCAGGGTGTTGATGGCGATGTAGGGATTGGTGACGAGGTAGACGGCGGCGGCAATCAACCCCCCGAGTATCGTGCGGCGGAGGACGTAGAACGCTGCGTTGCGTTCGGCGCGGTCAGGTGTGGGTTGTGTATCTTGGGCGTCCAGGGCCGCTCCTTCACGCTCCCGATTTGGTCGCCTGAAGCTGTCGCGGTACTGATTGGCCGCTCTCTTACGGTCGCGGTACTGACCGGCTGTTTGGTGATCGAGGAATGCCACTAGCGGGATCAGGACCATGATGGGCCACGATGACAGTACCATGCCGAACGCCGCACCGCAGCAGATGCACGTCAGCCACCAATCGCGATTTATACTCGGTGGATTAGATACTTCGGGGGTGCGGTGTTCCACCGCGGTGGCGTTCGAAATCTCCAGGCGTCGCATGGAGAAGTAGACGGCCAGTAGCATAAGCACGGCACCGGGCAAGTGCGGCTTTCCTTCGTGTGCCATGCAAATGACGACGGGCATGAGCGTGAAGAGCAGGGCGGCCAACAGACCGGCTCGGGTGCCGCCGAGACGGCGACCGATGGCGAAAACGACCAGCACGCCGATCAGCCCCCAAGCCGCGGCGTAGGCACGTGACACCACGTAGAACTTGCCGAATTCATCCGGGTTGTCCAAGTAGTAGATGACGTCGCCGCGTACGTCGATCAGTCCGACCGCGCCGCACAGTCCAACCAGCCCGCCGACGGGATAGATGAACAGGCCGCCGTACTGGTAAAGCCGCGGATCGAGTTGCAGCTGCCGCGGATTCATGCCCGCCAACGCCATCATGGTGATCATTTCGTCGGGCTGGTAGGTGTAGAGGCGGTAGCGGAGGTAGACTTTCGCGAGCTTTTCGTCGGTATCCGTCAGGGCGACGGCATGGTCGGCCGATTTGTCCAGGGGGTCGGGGTCGACGTCGGCGCCGCGTTGTTGGGAGAATTTGTCGGCCGCGCCGGCGAGACGATGGATCTTCTCCCCGCTCCAGGGCTCCTCGCCAGCAAAAAGATAAGGATCGACGGAACGGCTGGGCAGTCCCCACCCGATGCCGAACGCGCAAAACAGCAGGAAAAGAAGCAGAATGGCACCCAGGACAACTAGGTGCCTGCTCTTCGATTGGCTGGAACTGCCATCCATGCGGCATTCCGTGTCGCGCAAGGATGTTTATTGCGCGGGCTCAGAGGTCGTCGACAAGTACGCGGAAAGGCATTGTACCGTTTTTGGGTCGTTCAGGGCGGATTTTCCGAAGCCCGGCCTGGCACCGAGGGCGACGGCCGCCTCCTGCGCGTCCGCGAAGTTGCTGACCAGCATGACCGGTGTGTCGCGCGTTGTCTCGTCACCTTGTAGCCGCTCGATGAAAGCCAGGCCCTCGTCGCCGTCCGCGTCGAGAATTCGGTTGATCAGCACGAGGTTGTAGCGTTTGTCCCTTACAGCGCGCAGCGCCTCGTCGGCGTGATGGGCGCGATCCACCAGTGCATCAAAGTGTTCGTTCAGCAACTGTGAGATGTTGCCATGATCGAGGTTGCACTGCCCCACATCCAATACAATCGGTTGTTCGGTGGTCATTTCCGGAGTGTTACCTTTCACTCTATACCATGGTTACGTTTGAATCCGCGCCATTCGGCTCCGTACGATCGCAGCCGTGATCGGCCGCTAATCTCTATCCGACACGGCTGGACGTTAGGCTGTTCGGCGTCGTTGGGCAAACCGCCCTCCATCACGGCGCAGAAATACGGGTCCGTGACAGGCACGGCGGCAGCCGTCGCACCCGGAAGAATACAAATCGCGGTAAGTGGAAGCAGCCCGGCGGCCTGCCAGAGAATAGCCGGTGGCAAGTCCGCCGCAGTCGGACGCCGCCACCATAGGCGCCAACCCAAAAACCACGACCCTGACGGGGTCGGAGAGAACACTCGGGGAATTGCCAGGGCATTGATCTGCGAGCCCTTCAGGCTCGATTCGATTGGGGGCACAATCCGTGGGCGGCGCCCCGCTTTCCGCGGGACTTGCCCACGGCTACTGTCTATCAGCCCTTCAGGCTGTATCTTCATTCGACGCTGAAGCTACCTAGACCGCCATGGACCTCAAAAATCCTTGGTCATTGCCTATTCGCGTCGCAGCGCCGGCAATAGCGGCGTGCGTAACGTTGGTATCAGTGCTATCGCGCCGCCGCCGATTCCTACGACCACGACCAGCAGAATCGTCGTGACGAGCGACGACCAGGAGATCTGATCGCTCCGCTGCACGATGTGCGGCGCGATCGCCACGATGGCGGATACGACGCCGGCCGCCAGCCCGGTCAGGACCAAGCCGATGTTTTCCGACAGCACCAACCAACCGAGGTCGCGGTGTGAGAATCCCAACGCCCGCATCAACGCCAATTCGCCGCGGCGTTCCCACACATTACGGAGCAACACGACGGCCAGTCCGACAGTGCCGAGCACCAGTCCCAGGCCGCCGAGCGTTTGAAACGTGGACAGGTAGGTGTTCTGCACGGCCATGTAACCCGCCAAACGGTCGTTGATCGACGAGGCGTCAAAAGAAAACCGCTCCAGCTCGCGTTCCAGCATCTGGGCGACTTCGGAAGTCTGATTTGGATCGGCCTCTATCAGGAAGAAAGAATGTCCGGTGATGGATGGGAAGAGTCGCACGAATTGCGACTCGGCCACGATCAGCTCATCCTGCAGGGCGCTGCCCGACAGCAAGGCGACGAAGCGAAGGTGCACTTCAAGCCCGCGCTCGTTCGTGATTGACAGGTCCTTTCCCAGTCCGGAGTGCAACTGCCATTGCACCGCGTTGGCGTCACCGATGACGGGTATGGCACCGTCAGGGAGTTGTTGTTCAAGCAACCGCCAGGGATTCTCACTCGTCGCCTCGTCGGTGTCTATCGTGGACGCAAACTCGAAGCCGCCGCGTTCGATCATGGCCGGTGTGGCGCCGGCGATTCGGTGCTTCTTGGGCGTATATAGATTCAGACAACTCGCCTCGTCGCCCGGGCGCAACCGCATGGGTATGGCGCGGAACCGATCAAATAGCTTCGAAGTAGGGTCGGAGAAACCAAGCGATTCACGTCCTGCCGGCGTGTTCAAATCGTATGGCAGACTCACCGCTGATTCGGCGTAGAGTTGGAAGCCTCCGCTCGGCGAGTGCTTGTCCGGTCGGTCCGATCCAGGCGCGATTCGAAAGGCCTCGAGTGCGGTGATCAGAAACGAAGCGGAAGCGATCAGGCTGATCGTAAGCAGGCTCCGGCCTCGGTGCCGCAGGGCGTTGCGTACGCCCAGACGTCCGATGGACGCGGCTGCCCCTGTCGCGCCGGTCGAGGTGCGGCTGCGCGCCGTGCGTGCGGCCACCGCGGCGAGACATGCGATCAACATACAGGCACCGGCGCCGAAAAACGACGGGGCTTGCGGTATCTGTTCGGTAGCCGCAAGGATGACGAGTGCAACCGCCAGTATGGCACACAGACCGGCCAATGCGCCGGCTCTCGATCGCTTTGTCATGCCCGGACTCTCCGGTGTTGATTGCATACCGCCGGAAAGCAAGGTGCTCGCGGGAAGGCGCGTGGTGCGGCGAATGGACCACCTTATGGCTACTAAGGATACCACAATGGCCGCGGCGTGACCGATCGCAATCGACATCGGCCCTGCGTGCAATGTGAGAAACGGCGCATTGGCTGCGTCCGACCACCAGGTGCGCAGCCCCGCCAGCATCAGCCACGCATAGCCTATCGCCGCGACAAGCCCGATCGCGCCGCCCACCACGGCCACCAGTACGCCTTCTCCGAGAAGCCATCGACGTACCTGCTGTGCAGGCGTGCCGACGGCGAGCAGCGTGCCTATCTCCTTGGCCCGCCGTTCCACGCCCAGGCCGAAGAGAAGCGCGATGAGCATGCAGGCGGAAGCGATCAAGAAGAAGCTGAAGCTGGTAAAGAGCATGGCAAAGTCGGTGCTGCCCGCGCTGGATTCCACGATGCGCCGGCGGATCGGATCGACAGTGATGCCGGTAGCGGAAGGATTCAGCTTAGAGAGCAGTGCCCGCGAGAATTCGTCCACGTCGAGCGATCCGCCACTGTCGTCCGGTGTCACACGTATGGCGGTAGATTGCCCGAACCGCTCGTGCCCCTGCGTCCAAAGCCGACGCCCCTCGTCGAGAGAGACGAACGCTTTCGGCGTGGCCTTGTAGACAGCCCAGTATTGCTCGTCCTGATCGCGAATGAGCGAGAGGTCCATGGGGAACGGTGGATCCCATTCGGACAGGTTCTTGGCGTCAGTAACGCCGCGGTACGTTGGCGTGAAGCCCGGATCGGCCGCCGCGGCGTCCAGGCGCACGACGCCGCGCAGCGTGAACGACTGCGTGACGGTGTCTAGCTCACCGAAGTCCCCGGTGATGTAGTAGGTCAGCTTGACGGGGTCGCGCACGTGGGCCTGGAGTTGCCCGGCCGCCCACTCGTTGAGAAGTATATCACCCGCTGCGAGTTGTGTTGCTGGTGAACCGTCGACGAGCGTCAGCGGCTTCGTGCCGAGCGTGGTCGAGCCAATCGCGGTCACTGTCGAATACGGCACGACGCGGCCGTCACTGTCATTGTCCACAGAAATCTCGTTGGCCAGATACGTGAGTACGGGCGCGGCCGATAGCGCCAGTTCCTTGGCTGCTTCGATGGTGGCACCTTCCGCGTTCGGCTCGACGAGCATGCCCTCGGATTCCACGGATAGATAACCGCGATCCGCGTCGAGTCGTACGATCAATCCCAGATCCGAGAGCGCCAGATGATTCGCGATGGCGTCCTGCGCCATCCCTTCGTCGTCACCCTTGTCTGTGGGGGGCTGTGCCGAAGCAAAGAAGGCCGTATTCACTCGATCGGGCAGTGCAAGCGCCCGTTGCAGCACGGGAAGGGAGACCCAGGCGTTGTAGGGACGCGACTGTCGTGGATTGCTCTCGAACGCGCCGAGTCCGCCGGCGGGGACAATCGTGGCCACTTGTAGACGTAGCGTCAGTTTGGTGTCGTCCCGCCGCCCGAGCAGTGTTTCGGTGGGGACCGGATCGGCCTTGCCCATGCGAAGGAGCACCGCGTTGCCTGCCGCGGCACCGAGTTGATCGGCCAGAGCCTGGTTGAGTATGACCTGCCGTCCCTCGGGCATTTTCACGGACTGAAGGCTGTCGTCCCTCGCCAGTTTCCAGAACCGATCGTCGACGCCGAATACGGTGATCTTGTTCGAACGCGCACCGCTCTCCGGATTGGACGCGCCCCCGGAAATCACGATCGCAGGGGCTGCATCGCGGAACGTGGCACGAAACGAGTCGTCGGCGTTTAGAGACCCAATCAACGATTCGGTGACAAACCGCTGACTGTTGAGCATGTAGTCTACTTTTCCGAGCCGGTTGACGGCGTTGTCGAGGAGGCTGCCGCGCATGGAATCGCCGACGAGCAACGCGCCGACGAGCGTAGCAGTGGCCACCACCACGCCGAGTCCGACGGCCAGGTGCGAGCGCCAATGGAACATCAGGCTACGTGTGAGAAGTGTCAAACCTCGCAAACTAGAACTCCGTTAGAGTTGCCTTCGCAGCTGGACTATTCGCACCCCTCGACCGATGCCACTTGCGTGGATCACGCATAGCCCTGAAAGGGCGGCAACAAGCCAGCCCAGGGCATCGCCCTGGGTCTGCGATGCGTCGCACGCAAGAGCCCTGAAGGGGCGCGACAATCCGCGGTAGGTTGAGTCCAGCACCGTTGCGCCCCTTCAGGGCTACCGGGTCATAGTCCTCCAGGTCCCAGGGCGTTGCCCTGGGCTGCCGTGTCGGTGCCCCGTTGGGGCGAGCATCGGTCGCACGCGAACAGCGTGGGCCGGTGGCCAGCACATAAAGTTCACGCCCGTACACGCAACGAAAACCGATCACAAGCAACTTGTGTAGAACCACGAGCGCCGCTGCCTCGGGATGACGAGGCAAGGTTTTCATCGAACTCCTTCGCCTGGAGAGAGCGTTCCGTCGAGCATTTCAAACCTCCGCGAAAAGTGGCTTGCCAGGGCGGCGCTGTGTGTCACCACGATCAGGGTGCTGTTTTCTTCCTGGTGTACCTCACCCAGGAGCTTGGCAATGACGTCCGCGTTGGCGTGATCGAGATTGCCGGTCGGTTCGTCGGCCAGCATCAAGTCCGGCTGGTTAATGAGGGCGCGGGCGATGGCCACCCGTTGACGCTCGCCGCCGGAGAGCTCCGCCGGCCTGTGGTCCAGGCGATCGGCAAGCCCCACGCGATCCAGGAGCTTTCGTGCCCTCTCAACGTGTTGACCGTTTCCGGAAGCCGCCAGCGTGGGGATCAACACGTTCTCCAGTACGTTGCACTGCGGTAGGAGGTGGTGCTCCTGAAAAATGAACCCGATGCGCCGGTTGCGAAATCCCGCGAGCGCCTTTTCGTCAAGATCGAACGGGTTTTGTCCGTCGATGCTGAGACGACCGGACGATGGTGACTCGAGCGTGCCCAGGATGTTTAGGAGCGTACTCTTGCCCGATCCAGAGGGGCCCATGATGGCGGCCGCCTCACCCTTCTTCAGCGACAAGGAGACGTTGCGCAGGACGGTCAAGGCGCCGCTGCGCGTGGGATACTCCTTGCCGACCGATTCAACTTGCAGCAAGTCGTCCATGGGCTCACACCTTTTCTGATTCACCGGCTGGCCGATGTTCGTTGTGGATCGTGTCATACACCGAGAGGGTCCGGTCCGCCATGACTTCGTCTGTATAAAGTCGCGCGACGGCCTCTCGTCCTGCGGCCGCAAGGCTGCGTCGAAGGCCGGGGTCGTCCATCAGCGACGCGATTTTCTCGGCCAATGCACCCGTGCGGTGGCGGTCATAGACCACACCGCCACCCGTGGATTCGACCAACTCAGGAAAGGAGCCGTGGTTCGGCTGCACGACGGGCACGCCGCTCGCCAGGGCTTCCAGGACGAAAAGCCCCTTGGCCTCAGGGTAGTTTGTGGGAACGCACAGTACATGCACCGAACGGAGGAAATCAGCCTTCTCTCGTCGCGAGACCTCCCCGACCATTTCCACATCGCCTGCCAGGCCCTCTTCTTCCAGTTTACTCACAATTCGATCCTGGTACGCTTCGTCGCTCGGTCCGCGGTACCCGGCGATACGCAGCTTGCAGTCTCTTCCTTGCTTGCGAAGTTCAGTGAAGGCCTCGCATAGTCGGTCGAGACCCTTTTCAGGGGCGATCCGTGCCAGGTAGCCGATGACGAATGCGCCGCGCGGTTCCTCGTCCGCCGGTTCGAAGTCGTGCAGGCGAACGCCGAGCGGGACGTCGTGCAATCTGTCTTTGGCGATGCCGAACCTCTCGACGGCACGGTCGGCGTAGTAACGGGTTGGCGAAATGAACGCGTCGATGTGGGGGGCCGCCTTGCGGATCAAGTCATACGCTCGGTCGCGATAGGGGTCATCCAGCGAGTCCAGGAACAGGTCTTCCCCCGACAGATTGCAGACGATTCGCGCGTTTGTCGTTCGCTTCAGGCGACCTGCGATGCCGGCGAACATCAGATTCGGCAGATTGATCAGGGTGGGTCTCGTTCGTTGCAGCATTTGCACGAGACGATCGAGTTCGGTCCGCTGGGCGCCGTTTTCTCCTGTGAGAACCGAAACGGTGAGTTCGCCCAGGGATGTCGCACTGGTTCGCGCCGCCCTTCTGCCGGCCCATCGCAGAAGGGTCGGTGAATTCAGCCAATTCGACAGGACGCGCGGCGTGTGGCGAAATAACTCGGACTTCTGCTGCAGGTAGACGTTGATGCCTCCGTATTGAAGCGGGTGGTTGGAGTGATCCGCTTCGTCTGTTCGCAGGGGCGTGTATAGCGGAATGACGGCCAGATCGCAGCCGCGCTCGATGAGCTTCCCCGCCAGGCGGTTGTCGCGCAGGCAACTCCCGCAGTACATCCCTCCCGCGCCGGCGATGAGCATGGCGATCTTCATGACGATTCTTCATTCGTAGGTACGGCAGGAGTGTACCCGTCGTTCGCCAGCCGGCCAACGTGCGCAGTGAACCTTCACACCTGTATTCTCGGGTGGCATGGGCAAGCCAGGGCTTGCCCGTGCTGCTCCGGGAAGACACACGGGCAAACGAGTTTGCCCATGCCACCCGACGCAGGCCGTCGTTTCTGCCGCGATGAATTGCCAACGTGACGAGTGCCGTGGTCAAGCGATAGCTTGGCCATGTCGGTTTTGGAGGTCCCCACGGCCTGGCTTCGCCAGACCGTGCCACCCGTCGGGACCAATTAGCGCCCGCGGAGCGGAGCGCACCGCTCAAGAGCGGTGGCACACCAATCCGTCAAATCAACGTAGCCGGAACACCTGTGGGCATACTCGCATGCGGTCCGTGACAGGTTTTTACATGGCACCATGTCGCGAAATCGCCGCGCGGTTCTCTATAGTCACTCGTGGGCCAGAGGTTATCATCTGTAGGCCGGTGCGTGTGCAGGTCCCGAATTGCAGCGTTCCATGCGCCGAGCGTACGGATGTCAAACGACTCCCGGCGTACAGACGGGAGGGAGATTCGACGGAAATGCCGTCACTCTTGACCGAGGAAGAGAAACTGGATCACCCGGGCCTGGAACGCTTGCAACGACGCAAGCTTCACGAAGGCCTTGCGCTCATTCGCCGATCTGATGCATTCTACAAGCGGAAGTTCGCGGGTATCGATTTCGATGCCGAGCGGGACCCACTCACCAAGCTGCCCCTCACTACACGGGCCGAGATTCAGGAGGATCAGGCGGATGCACCGCCGTTCGGTACGCTTCTGACATTTCCCCGCGGTCAGTACAAGCGGCATCATCAGACGTCGGGCAGCACCGGAACGCCGCTCCGATTTATGGACACGGCGGACTCCTGGCGATGGTGGCTGGGGTGCTGGCGGACCATCTACGGGGCTGCCGGCGTCACGGCCTATGATCGTCTGTTCTTCCCTTTCTCGTTCGGCCCCTTCATCGGCTTCTGGGGTGCGTTCGATGAAGCAGTCAATCTTGGTGCGTTCGTGCTGCCGGCCGGTGGTATGCGCACGGCGACCCGCGTATGTTACCTTCTTGAAAACGAGATCACCTTTGTCTGCTGCACGCCGACATACGCCCTGCACATGGCCGAGGTGGCGCGGGACGACGGGGTCGACCTTGCCGGCTCCACCGTACGAGGGCTCATCGTGGCGGGTGAGCCCGGCGGGAGCATACCGGCCACCCGAGCGCGCATCGAGTCCGAATGGGGAGCCAGGGTATTCGACCACCCCGGGATGACGGAAGTGGGACCCTGGGGCTTCGAGTGCCTTGAATCGCCCGGCGGTGTACATGTGATCGACTCCGAGTTTATTGCCGAGGTGATTGATCCGGAGGGCGATACCCCCGTCCCCGAGGGCGAGCCAGGCGAGCTGGTGCTCACCAACCTGGGGCGCTGGGGGATGCCGCTTATACGGTACCGAACGGGCGATCAAATCCGCGTGACCCGCGAGCGGTGTGCGTGCGGGCGGTCGTTCACCCGTGCCGAGGGGGGCGTTCTTGGACGGCTCGACGACATGCTGATCATCAGGGGAAACAACGTCTTTCCGTCAGCGATCGAGGGCATCGTCCGCGAATCGCATAAAATCGTCGAATTCCGCATCGAGGTTGACGAGCGGGCGGCGATGGCGGACCTTTGTATAGACGTAGAAATCAGTGACGGGTCGGACGGACAGGCGGTCGCGTCGGGGCTGGCGCGGGCGATTCAGGATCGGCTTCATTTTCGCCCACGTGTGACGGTAGTGGGGCCGGGTACGCTTCCCAGGTTTGAGATGAAGGCGAAGCGTCTGGTGCGGCGTAGGGACGGTTGATCGCCGCGCCGCGCGAATGCAAGCAGTATTGGGCACTTTCTTAACATGGATCTAGAATCCGTTTGGGCTACGGGCCTGCGGTCTGGCCCTTCCAGTGGCTGCCGGATTCCTGAGGGCGTAAAGCGAGGACGAGCATGAAAAAACGGTGTTTCATTTCAGGGCTTCTTGCGGCTGTCATAGCGGCGACCGCGAGCGCCAACGACTGGCCCTATTGGCGCGGGCCTGAGCAGACCGGCATGACGCGCGAGAACAGTGTGGTGACTTCATGGTCGGAGGATGGCACGAATCTTCTTTGGAAGGCCCCCGTGCGTGGCCGATCGACGCCGATCCTGATGAACGGCCGCCTCTATATGATCGGACCGGTGGGCACCGGCGAGTGTCTGCGAGAGCGCGTGGTGTGCCTCGATGCCGATACCGGCGAATTGATCTGGGAGCACGTGTTCAACGTCTTCCATACGGACATCGTGGAGGCACGCCTGGGTTGGACGTCCGTCGTCGGAGATCCGGAAACCGGCAACATTTACGCCCACGGCACCGGCGGCGAGTTTTTCTGTTTTGATCGAGACGGGAAGGTTCTGTGGAAACACTCGCTCACGGAAGAGTACGGTCGAACCAGCGGCTACGGAGGCCGGCTTCATACCCCGATCATCGACGAAGGCCGCGTGGTCATCAGCATGATCTACATCCTCACCGGCTGGGACACGGGAAAGGCGAAGGCCGGTCACCGCTACATGGCGTTCGACAAGCGTACGGGTGAGTATCTCTGGTGGTCGCAACCCGGCGGCAAGCCGCTGGACACGACGTACTCGGTGCCGGCCGTCGCGGTGATTGACGGCAAGCGCATGCTGATCGCCGCCAACGCGGACGGCAATGTTTACGGCATGCTGGCACGAACCGGCGAGAGAGTCTGGTCTTTTCGGTTCAGCAAGCGCGGGCTCAATCCATCGGTCGTTGTCGACGGCAACTACGCCTATGTGATGCACAGCGAAGAAAACTTGGTGGGCACGAAGATGGGCAGCGTCGTCTGCCTGGATGCCTCGAAGACCGGCGACATTACCGAGACCGGAGTCGTCTGGCGCAACGACGGGATGGGGGTCGGGTATTCATCACCCGCCCTTGCCAACGGTCGCCTTTATGTCGTGACGAACTCAGCCAACCTCATTTGCCTGGATGCAAAGACAGGCCACGAGTATTGGACCCACAATCTGGGGACGGTCATGAAGAGTTCGCCGGTCGTGACGGCGGACGGTGTCATCTACGCCGGCGAGGTCAATGGGCGGTTTCACATTCTCAGAGACGAAGGGGAAACGTGCCGTTCGCTCGATGTACACCAGTTCGAACGCGACGACGGTCACATCGTCGAGTTGAACGGCTCTCCCATCGTCGCCGATGGGCGCGTCTATTTCATGACGGCCTACGAGACCTACTGCCTTGGTGACAAGAGCAAGACTGTCGCGCCGGTGACCGTGCCGCCCATGCCGCCGGAAGCGCCGGCGCCGTCCGAGGGATACTCGCTGGTGTTTCGTCTGGTACCCGCTGAAGTGACGGTGGCGCCGGGCGAGTCGATCAAGTTCAAGGTCCCCATGTTCGACTCCGACGGGAGGTTCAGGCCCGTCACGTACACCGACTTCGCCGGGCCCGACTCGTTTTCCGTACAAGGTCTCAACGGGACGGTTGCGCGGGACGGGACATTTACGGCGGGACCGCAAAACACCTTCTCCTCCGGCACGGTGACGCTGAAGCTGGGCCAGAAAGAGGAGACGGCACGCGTACGCATCAGCCCGAGGTTGCCGATCGACGAGAACTTCGACGCGATGAAAGTCGGGTCGCTGCCACCGGGGTGGATCGGTCTGGATGTCAAAAGCAAATTGGTGGAGAAGGACGGCTCGGTCGTGCTCCAGAAGCTCGCGTTGAGTCCGTCTGCGATGTATATGCGGATGCACGCATTCAGCGGACTTCCGATTCCGGCAAGCTACACGGTTGAGGCGGATGTACAGGGGCAGGCCAAGGTCGGTCGCCACCCCACATTGCCGGACATGGGGCTGATCAACAGCCGCTATACGCTGATCGTGCTCGGCAAGGAGCAAGCGGTGCGTTTGGTCTCTTATGCGCCGATTCCTCGTATCCAGAAGGACGAACCGTTCGAGTGGGCGGCGGATGTCTGGTACCGCAGCAAGTTGCGCGTCGATTTGCAGGGAGATAAGGCGCTGATTCGGGGCAAGGTGTGGCCGAAGGATCAGCAGGAACCGGCGGACTGGACGGTCGAGATGGTCGATCCTTGTCCGAATGTGGAAGGCAGTCCCGGGTTGTATGCCTATTCGAAAGGAACGTCAGCCAGCAAGCCGGGTGCTTCGGTATTTTTTGACAACTATCGGGTGTATCTCAATGACTAGTTATGCAAAGTGTTTTGTCGGGACCCTCGCGGTCCTGTGGGTTGCGGGGTCACAGGTTTCCGGCGAGCCCCTTTCGAAAGCCAAGAAGGGTGATTGGCCCATGTGGGGCGGGTCCCGTGACCGCAATATGGTGTCAGGCGAGACGGGCATTCCGTCGGAATGGGATGTTTCGTCGAAGAAGAACATCAAATGGACGGCGCCGCTCGGGTCACAGAACTACGGCAATCCGGCCGTCGTGAACGGCAAGATCTTCATCGGCACCAACAATAACGGCAACCTTCGGCCCGAAATCAAGGGCGACAAGGGTGTCGTCGTGTGCCTCGACGCCAAGACCGGCAAGTTCCTTTGGCAGGCGACGCACGACAAGCTGCCGACGGGGCGTGTCAACGACTGGCCGGAGCAGGGCATCTGCTCGTCGCCCTATGTAGACGGCAATCGCATCTACTACGTCAGCAACCGGTGCCAACTCGTTTGCGCGGACACGGAGGGATTTCTCGATGGAGAAAACGACGGGCCTTTCAAGGATGAGAAATACAAGGATAAGCAGGATGCTGACTTCGTCTGGGTCCTGGACATGTTCAACGAATACGAGGCGTTTCCACACAATCTGGCGACCTGCTCGCCGGTGGGAGCCGGCGACCTGATCTACGTTGCGACTTCCAACGGCGTGGACGAGGGCCACCTGAACGTGCCGATGCCCGACGCGCCGGACCTGCTGGCCGTCAACAAGAACACCGGCAAGGTCGTGTGGGAAAAGCACGATGTCGGCGGCAGGGTGCTGCACGGGCAGTGGTCCTCACCGGCGTACGGCGTGATCGGCGGCGTGCCGCAGGTCGTGTACGGCGGCGGCGACGGATGGTGTTACGGTTATGAAGCCAAGACGGGCGAGCAACTCTGGAAATTCGATCTGAATCCCAAGGATGCGAAGTGGATTCTCGGAGGACGCGGTACCCGCAACTCCATTATCGCTACGCCGGTGATCTACGACGACAAGGTATTTATCGGCGTGGGGCAGGACCCGGAACACGGCGAGGGCATCGGCCACCTTTATTCGATCGACGCCACGCAGCGTGGGGATATCACCACATCCGGTCGCGTCTGGCACGTGGGCGGCGAGGACTTTCACCGTACGATGTCCACGGTGGCCATTGCTGACGGATTGCTCTACGCCGCGGATCTCAGTGGGTTCCTCTATTGTCTTGACGCCAACACCGGAAAACGTCATTGGCGCCACGATACGTTCTCCGCCGTGTGGGGCTCTCCCTACGTCGTAGACGGCAAAGTGATGCTGGGCGACGAGGATGGCGATGTCGTCGTGCTGAAACAGGGCAAGGAGCTGAAGGAGATCGCCGAGCACAATATGGGAAACGCCGTCTACACGACACCGGTGGCGTCCAACGGCGTGCTGTACATCACCAATCGCCGCGCCCTGTTTGCCATCGAGGAAACAAAGTAGGCGCAGGCGAGATTCCGTTGGTGGGCGGTGCCCACCCTACTACTCCGTCAGTCGTTCATAGATGGGTGGCACGGTCTGGCGAAGCCAGGCCGTGAGGTTTGCGAAACAGGCATGGCCAAGCAATTGCTTGACCATGCCGCCCCTCAAGACGTGTGTGGCGATGTGCTACGGATGGCAGTGGGAATAACATCAAGTTTGAGGAGCCGCGAGTTGTCCGTACCAGCAAGCACTGACACAACCAAAGCACTGGACGAGCGGGTTGCCGCGCAGCGGGCTCGGCTCGACGAGCACACGCGGGAGATTGTCGCCTGGCATTTCGATCCCGAGACGGGCTGTCCCTTCTGGCTCGACTACGCCTCCAAGCTGGATTGGGACCCGCGCAAGGAAGTGCAAGGCTACGCCGACCTCGACAAGTTTCCTCCGTTTCAGGATGAGTGGCTTCGCGGTGGCCCGGTGCGGCGCTGGGTGCCCAAGGCCTATGAAGGTCGCCCCATCTACACGTTCGAAACCGGCGGCAGCACGGGCGTACCCAAAAGTCGCATCAACATCGAGGACTTTCGCATCGACTACGAGATGTTCAGTGAAACCCTCTCGGATGATGGCTTTCCCAAGGGGGCGGACTGGCTCATGCTGGGACCCAGCGGCCCACGGCGGCTACGACTGGCGGTCGAACATCTGTGCCAGCACCGTGGCGGCATCTGCTTCACGGTCGACATGGACCCGCGGTGGGTGGTCAAGCTGATCAAGAGCGGTCGCGTCAACCTGATGCACGAATACAAGGACCACGTCGTCGACCAGGGGCTGACGCTGCTGAAGGCGCACGATAACATCCAGTGTGTCTTCACCACGCCCAAGCTGTTGGAGGCCATCTGTGACAAGGTGTCGCTCCGCAAACTCGGAATCAAGGGTGTCTTTTGTGGCGGCACCCAACTGACGGCGCAGTTTCACCGCTTCGCACGAGAGGAATTGCTGGAGGGGGCGGTGGACTTCGTGCCCACCTACGGCAACACGCTGATGGGCCTCGCGTGTCACAAGCCGTTCGACCCGGCGGACAACTACAGCATCATCTATCACCCGCCCTGTCCCCGCGCCATGACCGAGGTGGTCAACCCCGAACATCCGGAGCGCGTCGTTGGCTACGGCGAACTGGGGCGTACGCGGTTGACGACGCTGACCAAGGAGTTTTTCATGCCGCGCTTCCTCGAGCGGGATGAAGGCGTTCGCCATCCACCGTGCGAGAAATATCCCTGGGACGGCGTCGGCGACGTTCGCCCCTTTTCGGGCTTCGCCACGCCGATCGTGGAAGGGGTGTACTGATGTTGCACATTCCCGTCCTGCGAGCCGGGCAAGCGTACGAGAGCATCGAGAAGGTGGAACTCGTCCATCACGCGACCGGCGAGCCGATGGCGCAAGTGAGTCAGGCCAATAGCGGCATGGTATCCCGCGACATTCACCGTATGGACGATCGTGCGCTCGAGCGGTTTTCCATCGCCGAATTGATCGGCATGTGCAAGAAGGCGGCGGATCTGTTCACTGGGGCGACACTGCCCATCGGTGACGAGGCGCAGTCATTCGACGATTACATCGGTCAACTTTCGGCCAGTACCGGCATGCCGATCACGTATTGCCGCAACAACGCCCAGAAAATTCAACGAGCGATGGGGGAGGTCGACATCATTCTCCGTGGGCTGACGCGCGGGTTCGATCTTTCCATTCTTGACCGTGGGCACGGCGAACACGCCGGAGGACATCTGAGTTTCTCCCGCGTCGGACGTATCTTCGGCGCGGTGCTGCCGAGTAATTCGCCCGGCGTTCACTCGCTATGGATTCCGGCCGTGGCGCTCAAGACGCCCGTCGTGCTCAAACCCGGTCGCGAGGAGCCATGGTCGCCGTATCGCATCCTTGAGGCGTTGTGTGCCGCGGGTATGCCGCGCGAGGCCTTTGGATTCTATCCCACCGATCACGGCGGCGCCGGCGAACTGCTGCGCTGTGTAGATCGCGCCATGCTCTTCGGCGGCGGACCGACCGTGAAACCCTGGGAGAACGATCCGCGCGTCGAGCTGCACGGGCCCGGCTACAGCAAGGTGCTGCTGGGCGACGACTGCGCGGACGATTGGGAGTCACACGTGGATCTCATGGTGTCGTCGATTTCCGCGAACGGGGGAAGGTCCTGCATCAACGCATCCGCCGTCTGGACGCCGCGACACGGACGGGAGATCGCCGAAGCGCTCGCACGCAGGCTCTCGGAAGTGAAGGCGCTGCCGGCCGAAGACCCGGACGCATCCCTTGCGGCGTTCGCCAATCCGATCGTGGCCGAGTCTATTTCGGGCACCATCGATCACGGCCTTCGTGACGAGGATGCCACCGATCTGACGCAAGCGTTCCGTGGTGCGCCACGGTACGTCAAGCAAGGGCGAATTTCGTACTTGCTTCCGACGATCATCCATTGCACGCGGCGCGACCACGCGCTGGCCAATCGCGAGTTTCTCCTTCCGTATGCCTCGGTCGTCGAGTGCCCATGCGACCAAATGCCGGATGCCATCGGCCCGTCGCTGATCGTGTCGGCGATTACCCGGGACCAGTCATTCGCCGACGCGTTGATGGCCTCGCCCAACGTCGACCGGCTGAACGTCGGTGCGATTCCCACGTGGCAGATCAGTTGGGACCAGCCGCACGAGGGCAACCTCTTCGAACATCTGTATCGGCAGCGCGCGTTTCAGATCGAGTCGGCCGCATGATGCGCAAGGCTTCGCCACTCCCGTCAATCCTCGAGCACTCACCGGTGCGCGTGGTCTTCGGCGACGGCACGTTGGATCGCCTGGGGACCCTCGCACGCGAGGAAGGCGCCAGGCATGTGCTGCTGGTCACCGATCCCGGGCTGGAGGCCGCCGGTCATCCGCAACGGGCGCACGGATCGCTGGAAGAGGCCGGGCTGACGGTGACGGTATTTGACGGCGTGAAGGAAAATCCCACCACGGCCAACGTGCGAGCCGGTCTCGCCGTCGCTTTTGAGTCGCATCCTGATTTTCTGGTGGCCGTCGGTGGCGGCAGTTCGATGGATTGCGCCAAGGGGATCAACCTA
>Ga0055480_10000095_pt1 | contig 29007 bp, 18 predicted proteins | sample Muzzi_PWB_D2_FD_57935 | JGI IMG/M metagenome (GOLD analysis project Ga0055480, IMG submission 57935) | Wetland microbial communities from San Francisco Bay, California, USA, that impact long-term carbon sequestration - Muzzi_PWB_D2 | ecosystem: Environmental > Aquatic > Marine > Wetlands ... | reverse complement strand
GGCACGCTAGTGGTTTGACCGGCCATTATTTTCTGGATCCAGGCGGCCCCCCGGGTAATCAGCTGTTCCTGTCTGGCAGCGGCTTCCTGTTGGTGCACGATTTGTTCGACCTGCTTGGCCGAGTGAGGGAAGAACCGATCGATATTGAATTTGAAGTAGAGACGGTCGCCGAAAAAGGCCCGAATCACCGCCGATTCATGATCGCTGGTAGGTTCTTCGGGAAAGCACAGCGCGGTCATGGTGGGCAGGTCGATCCACTCCTGCTCGCTGTTGAGCACTTCCCACAGGTCCTGAATGTTGATTTGTTCGCTAAGGGTGCGTCGGCGGGCGGCAATATCCTTTAGTGCATGGACCAGTTTGAGACGCGGCGTCTCAGCATCGAAGAGCCGATCGGAGCGGTGCGTCAGCCTGCCGACGGCCATTTTGACCTCGCGGTTGTTCTCGGTCAGCAGGCGGAGCCGCAATTTCTTTATATCCATGACAACCGCACAGTAGATCTTCTGGCTGTCGATAAATTCTACAACGTGACCTGGTTCCATGCGCACCTTTTAACAACCCCCCCTATGAAAGTCAATTGAACGCCCTGGAATGTAATTTTAACCAAATCAGAGATTTGACCCCAACGTCCATTGGTCTTATGGTAAAACTCCTGGTAGAATCAACCTAAATCAATCGCGTGGCAAAGGCGCGAACCGGCATGCGGATTCCATGAAACCAATTGATTTAATTCGGCCCCATTTTAAATCCCATCGACGTACCATCGCCCTGGGACTTGCGGCGCTGATGGTTGTGGATGTGGTTCAGTTGGCCATTCCGCGGGTGATCAAACACGCCGTGGACGACCTCACCAATTTGAGCGCCGACACCACCAGCCTGATCATCCAGGCGACGGCCATCGCCGCGATGGCCGTGGTCATCGGTTTGTTTCGCTACCTTTGGCGGCGGTGCCTGTTGGGCACGGCCAGGCGATTGGAGGAGTCCCTGCGCAACCGCCTGCTGGGGCATGTGCAAACCTTGTCCGCCATCTATTTTGACAGCGCCAAAACGGGTGACCTGATGGCCCACGCCACCAATGACATTCAGCAGGTGCGCATGGCTGCGGGCATGGGGCTGGTGGCCCTTAACGATGCCCTTGTCCTGGGGACCGCGGCCGTGGGTTTCATGCTCTATATCCACGTGGAGTTGACCCTCTACGTGTTGATTCCCATGCCGGTGCTGGTGCTCAGCACCCGCTTTCTGGGCAAACGCATGCATGCGCGCTATCGCAAAGTACAGGGCGCGTTCTCCGAGTTGACTGAAGCGGTGCGCGAGAGGTTTGCCGGTATCCGCATGATCAAAGCCCACCACGGCGAAGCAGACGCCGGACGGGCCATTAGGGCGGTTTCGCAGACCTATATCAATGAGAATATCAAACTGGTGGGCGTTACCGGCCTGTTTTTTCCCATGATGATGCTGCTGACCAATCTGAGCATGGCTTTGGTGCTCCTTTTGGGTGGCCGGCGAACCATCCTGTTGGAGATCACCACGGGCGATTTTGTCGCCTTCATCAGTTATCTTAATCTGTTGACCTGGCCCATGATGGCTTTGGGATGGGTCACCAACCTGATCCAGCGCGGCAGCGCTTCCCTGGAACGATTGAAAATTATCCTTGAGCAGCAGCCCGTGATCCAGACCAAAGCCGATGCATTGCATCCGGCGGCCATACGGGGCGCCATCGGGTTCGAAGAGGTCGGTTTTTCCTATGGCCACCGATTGGTGCTGGACCGCATCGACCTGCGCATGGCGCCGGGAGAGATCGTGGGGATTGTCGGCCCGCCGGGCAGCGGCAAGAGTACCCTGCTCAGTCTGGTGCCGCGCCTGTATGACGTTCAGCAGGGGCGGATTACCGTCGACGGCCACGACGTAAGGGACCTTTCTCTTCCCGATCTGCGTCGTAACCTGGCCTATGTGCCCCAGGAGCCCTTTCTTTTTGCCGGCAGTATTCGAGAAAATTTGTTGTTCGGCTGTCCGCACGGCTGCATGCTGCGGTTGAACCAGGCGATCCGCGATGCGGGTCTTGAAGAAACCTTGGCGCGGTTTCCCGCCGGGCTGGATACCGTGGTGGGCGAAAAGGGCATCCTGTTGTCCGGCGGCCAAAAGCAGCGTGTCGCCCTGGCCAGGGCGCTCCTCATTGATGCGCCTGTTTTCCTGCTGGACGATCCCATCAGCCAGGTGGATACCGCCACCGGACGCCTTATCGCCGACGCCATTAAAGCACTGGCCGGTTTGAAAACCATCCTGATCGTTTCCCATCGGCTGTCGGCGGTGCGGTTTGCCCACCGCATCATCACCCTTCAGGAGGGCCGCATGGTGGAGTGCGGCAATCATGATCAACTGGTCAGCAACCGCGGTTATTATGCCCGCATTTATGACCTGCAGGAGCTTGAAGATGCGGTCTGATTACGGCTATGCAGAGGGCGATCATCTGGGCAAGCCTTATGACCTGAAACTGCTCAGACGGTTGTGGCCGTTTCTTCAGCCTTATCGCAAATGGTTGCTGGGATCTTTGGTGCTGGTGGTGATGATCACCGCATTGGACCTGGCCATTCCCTACTTTACCAAGGTGGCCATCGATCGCTATATCGTTCCCGCCCAGGTGCCGGCCAAAGGGACTGCGGGAGACCGACCGCGGAAGGGTCGCTTCATCGGGGTGGACACTTCCGGCGATGCAGCGCGGAGGATCGTTCAAAAATATCCTAAATTATTTGAAACCATTGAGGGCCAAACCCGCATTGCCTTTGACGATCTTCAGCAGGTGGCGCCCTCAGACCGGGTCGTTTTGAGGCGCGGCGACCTGGCCGGCCTCGGCCTGGTGGTGCTCCTCTTCCTGGGCGCCGTATCGGCCGATTTTGTTTTCGTCTTTGTGCAGAGAATGATCATGGAGTATACCGGTCACAAGGTGATGCACGACTTGCGGTTGCGGCTTTACGATCACATTCAGCTGCAATCCATGGCGTTTTTCACCCACCAGCCCGTGGCACGGCTGGTGACGCGGGTGACCAATGACGTCCAAAATATGCATGAACTGTTTACCACTTTTATTGCCCTTGTATTTAAGGACCTCTTTTTACTGCTGGGCATCACCGTGGTGCTCCTGCTGCTGGACTGGCAGCTGACCCTGGCGGGTTTTGCGGTGCTGCCGCTGGTGGCATGGGCGGCTGTGCGCTTTTCAAGCCGGGCCAGGGATGTGTTTCGGGCCTTGCGGATAAAAGTGGCCGAGATCAATACCCGCATGTCCGAGTCCATCGAAGGGATGCGCACCATTCAAACTTTCTGTCAGGAAGATTATAATTACCGCAGCTTTGCCGCCATGAATGCCGAGAATTATCAACTGGGCATGCATCAGATTCATATCTTTGCGCTTTTCATGCCCATGATTGAGGTGCTGGGCATCGTTGCCATTGCGATTTTGATCTATTATGGTGGCTTGCATGTGATGGATGCGCGGATAAGTCTGGGGGTGCTGGTTGCGGCTCTCAGCTATATGCGAATGTTCTTTCGGCCCCTGCGCGATCTGGCGGAGAATTACAATATCCTTCAAAACGCCATGGCTTCGGCTGAACGGCTGTTTGACCTGCTGGACAATGACGAGCAACTGGAGCAAGCGTCCGGTGAGCTGGTCGGCAAGCCTCCGGTGGCTGCCGGCCAGGCAACCGCCCTTGAGCTGAGCGAAGTTTCGTTCTCATACGCTCCCGGGGAAAAGGTGCTCGAGCGCATCAGTTTTCAAGTCCCCACAGGGCAGGCGTTGGCTTTGGTCGGGCCCACCGGCGCGGGGAAAACCAGTGTGCTAAACCTTATCATGCGCTTTTACGATCCCGACAGCGGGAAAATTGCGCTCCACGGGGTCCCCCTTCGCAATTGGGAGTTAGGGCCTCTGCGGTCGCAGATGGCCCTGGTTCCCCAGGAGCCGATTCTGTTTTCGGGAACGCTTCGCGAGAACATATTTCCGGGGCGCAACGGCGTGGATCAGGACCATGTCGATCGTATCATGGCGGCGGCCAATTGCCGGGATTTGGCGTCGCGCCTGCCCCAAGGCCTGGATACGCCGCTGATCAAATCCGGTGCCGGGCTCTCCAGCGGAGAACGGCAGTTGGTCTCCATCGCCCGGGCATTGGCCAGGCAACCGCAGATCATCTTGCTGGATGAGGCCACCTCCTATATCGATTCCCAGACCGAGGCCGCCATTCACCTGGCGCTGAAGAACCTGATGACGGGCCGTACCTGTATCCTCGTGGCCCACCGGCTCTCCACGGCCCGGCTGGCCGATCGAATCGTGGTGATGCGGCATGGCCGGGTGGAGGAGAACGGCGCCCATGATGAATTAATGGCGGCGCGTGGCCTATACTGGCGGCTGAACCGGCAGGGGGACAGTGTTTTGGGTCGTCGGGCCTAAGGATGCCGCTCCAAATTCAATGGTTTCATCAAGGGCAGGTATATTGACATTCTTGCGCGTCCTTGATGAAAATTCTCGAATCTATCGCGACACCGGCTGCATGCCATCACCCCGCAGTATATTTCGTTTGGTCTTGCCAAACCTATGTGACCATGGTATTAGGCTTCTCTTGGGCATTCGAGCTATAACTATGCTTTATCATTACCCATTGGCTTCAAGGTTAATCCCATGCAGACAACTCAAAAGGTATTACAGGCGTGTCCGGCTTATTAATATAGATAAAAACAAGAAAAGGAGGTTACACAATGCCTTACGATGCAGTGAACATGGCAGACTGGCAGATTTCCGAAGCGGCGGAAGCGAATATGCCGACCCCGGAGGATTGGCAAGAGAAACTCGGACTTCAAAAGGACGAAATGCTCCCCATGGGGCGGCTGGCCAAAATCGATTTTCTCAAAGTGATCGATCGTCTGAAAGACAGACCGGATGGGAAGTACATCGAGGTTACCGCCATTACCCCCACCCCGTTGGGCGAAGGCAAAAGCACCACCTCCTGCGGCCTGATGGAAGGCCTGGGCAAGCGCGGCGTTAATGTGGGCGGCGCATTGCGTCAACCCTCCGGCGGCCCCACCATGAACGTGAAAGGGACCGCTGCCGGCGGTGGCAACTCCCTGCTGATTCCCATGACTGAGTTCTCCCTGGGTCTGACCGGCGACATTAACGACATCATGAACGCCCATAACCTGGGCATGGTGGCGCTGACCGCCCGTATGCAGCATGAGCGCAATTACAACGACGAGCAGCTCGCCCGCCTGACCAAGATGCGTCGGTTGGACATCGATCCTACCCGCGTGGAGATGGGTTGGATCATCGACTTCTGCGCCCAGGCGCTGCGTAACATCGTCATCGGCCTGGGTGGTCGCTATGACGGCTACACCATGCAGTCCAAGTTCGGCATCGCCGTGGGTTCCGAGCTGATGGCCATTCTGGCTGTGGCCACCGATCTGGGCGACCTGAAAGAGCGCATCAACAACATCACCGTGGCCTTTGACAAGAGCGGCAAACCGGTAACCTGCCGCGACCTGGAAGTGGGCAACGCCATGGCCGCCTTCATGCGCAACACCATCAACCCCACCCTGATGTGCACCGCAGAATACAACCCCTGTTTCGTGCATGCCGGCCCGTTTGCCAATATCGCCGTGGGTCAGAGCTCCATCATCGCCGACCGTGTCGGTTTGAAGGTCTTCGACTATCACGTCACCGAGTCCGGTTTTGCCGCCGACATCGGCTTTGAAAAATTCTGGAACGTCAAGTGCCGCTTCTCCGGTCTGAAGCCGCATGTTTCCGTACTGACCTCCACCATCCGCGCCCTGAAAATGCATGGCGGCGGCCCCAAGGTTGTGGCCGGCAAGGATCTGGATGAGGCCTATACCAAGGAGAACCTGGAACTGGTTGAAAAGGGCGTCGAAAATATGGTTCACATGATCGGCGTGATCCGCAAGGCCGGTATCAACCCGGTGGTCTGCATCAACCGCTTCTATACCGATACCGACGCTGAGTGTGCCATCGTCCGCAAGGCGGCCGAAGCCGCCGGTGCCCGTTGCGCCGAATCCAAGCATTGGGAGCTGGGCGGCGAAGGCGCCCTGGAGTTCGCCGATGCCGTCATCGACGCCTGCAACGAAAAGAACGATTTTGACTTCCTCTATCCGCTGGAGATGAAGCTGCGCAACCGTGTTGAGACTATTGCTAAGGAGGTATACGGCGCGGACGGTGTGGATTGGGCTCCGGAAGCCAATGCCAAGGCCGAGATGCTGGAAAACGATCCCCAATACGCCGACTTTGCCACCATGATGGTCAAGACTCACTTGAGCCTGAGCCACGACCCGGTCAAGAAGGGCGTGCCCAAGGGATGGCGTCTGCCCATTCGCGACGTGTTGATTTACTCCGGTGCCAAGTTCCTGTGCCCCTGTGCCGGCACCATCAGCCTGATGCCGGGCACCAGCTCCAACCCGGCATTCCGCCGCATCGACGTGGATCCGGACTCCGGAAAGGTCACGGGGCTGTTCTAACCAGTTTCATCCGTATCACCGTTCACTCAAACGCCCGGGCTCTGGCCCGGGCGTTTTTTTGTTTCTTTGGCCGGTATTTTGCATCGTTCTCTGTCGAATGGAAATGGACAGGAGGCTTTCCTTGAAAGCCAGCCAATGGCAGGTTTTTAAGGCACTATTGGGACACGCGATGGCGGACAATGTCAATTTGATGACGACGGCGACGGATTCACCTGCATTTTTGAGGTGATGGAATCGAGGGCGGGTTTAATGGAAAAAGTACGTTTCAGTGCCATAGAGAACACAATCACCAAGAGTATTGTCGAAACCTTTGAGACCATGCTTGGGTTGGACCTTGCCAAGGTTGGAAAAGCTACCGATCCGGGGCTGGATGAAAAGCGCATGGTCGGAGTCGTACATTATGCCGGCGAGGTGGTGGGAAGCCTGAGCGTGCATGTCAGTCAGGATCTCGCCATTTTGATCACCACCGCCATGCTGGGGATCGAGCCCAAAGAGCTGAGCGGTGATGAAGAGATCAAAGATGTTTTAGGGGAATTGACCAACATCGTCAGCGGGAACCTGAAAAGCGATTTTTTAAATGCCGATTTATCCTGCGTCATTTCCACCCCGTCCATTACGCGCGGGTCCGACTTCAAGATTGAGCCCAGCAAAATGGGCATCACCCATCAATGGGTGTTCCGGCATCAGGCCCATGAAATTGTCATCGAGATCGCCATCGAGGAGGATTTGGGAGCCAAGGTCGCCATTCCCGGACGGGAGGCCCTGTCCGCCGACCAGGTCATCCAAAAGATCGAGTCCGTGGACATCCCCACCACCGTGATCAACTCGGTCATCGACGTGTATTACACCATGCTCTCCATGGAGATCGAGACCATACCGGAAGTTCCTCCCGATTTCAGAGAGGATAAAAGAACGGTGGGCACAGTGAGTTTTGCGGGCGATGTCCACGGCATGTTCAATATCCAGGTGAATGATAATTTTGCGCGTATGATGACGGCCGCCATGTTGGGCATTGCAGAGGATGAGATCGAGAGCCAGGAAGAGGTTTATGATGTCATCCGGGAGATGAGCAACATCATCGGCGGCAATCTGAAATCAGCATTCGTGGATGTGGGCCTCTCCTGCGTGCTCTCCACTCCCTCCATCACCAACGGCCTGGATTTCCGCGTGGAAGCCCTGAACATCATCAAAACCCAGCGTTTTTTGTTCAATTGTAATGGCCATACAATTATTATCGATGCCGGTATCAAGAAAGAAAAGGCCTTGGCCGAGGAGGCTGATACACCCGCAGCGCTGCCGGTTGAAGCCGCGCCGGTTGTGGACGGCGATCAATCCGGCGGCGGTTATCGCAACCTTGACTTGATCCTGGAAATCCCCCTTAAAGTAACGGTGGAACTGGGACGCACGCGAAAGCGGGTGCATGAATTACTGAAAACGGGTCGGGGATCGGTTATTGGTTTGCATCAGCTCGAGGGTGAGCCTGTGGACCTGCTGGTCAATGATACCCTGGTAGCCAAAGGGGAGGTCTTGGTCGAAAAAGAGAAATACGGTATTCGCATCGTTGAGGTGGTCAGCCGGAAGGAGAGGGTGAAGAGCTTAAGCTAATACGCATCTTTATCCTCATTCTGCATTCTTATATGATCGACGATCTGGGTGACGGCCTCGTTGAATATGGCCACGTCAAGCAAGCCGATATCATTCAGGTTAGAGGCGGCCATCAATCCCTCCATCACTTTGTCCTTGTGAATATGCAGTCTGGCCAGGGAGAGAATATAGATTGCGGCAACCTCACTGATTTCTTCATCCGCGGCATCAGAAGATTCCAAGCCATTCAGAGCGGTATCCCAGTCTTTACCTCGAAATGCCTGTTGGACTACTTGCTGCAACTGGCGCCAGTTCCTTGGCCAGCGATAATCAATCAACTGTTCCATCTCGTCCATTGTGGGTATGGTATCCCGTCCGCTGTGGTGGTGATTTAAAATCCAGGAGATTATCTGGGGGATTTTGTCCGGCCTGGATCGAAGCGGCGGCAGATCGATATGAATGGTATCGAGAGCCCTGAACAGCGCATCGCTGAATTGGCCATTGGTGATATGCTGCTCCAACGGCGTCAGGCTTGAAACGATGACCCATGGCGGACAGGCTGAATTTATCGTATTGAGCAACTCAAGCAGACGTTTCTGACTCTCTTTGGGCGCTACGTCTATATTTTCCAGGTAAATGACGTGACGCTGCGGCGCAGTCAACAATTGATTCAACTCGGCCATGGGGGAAGGAGCGGATGCAATCTTCAGTCTTTGGCAGTTGACTTTAAAAAAGATTGCATTTTCATGGGGATAATGTCGATAGAGCAAGCGCGCGATGGCCTCTTTGCCTACCCCGAATTCACCACTGATGCGAATCGTCAAGATGGTATTGGACAGTCGACCGATCAATTCCCACAAGATGGCAGCTGGTTTTCGTGTCATGGTATCGTGTTTCATCCATTGTTTATGATGGCGCCGGCCACTGGCGCTACCGGGGAAGGATCCTTGTTTCAATTTGGGTATACAATGCCACATTTAAATAAAAAAACAATACTCGATTTCTGCGGTAAATATACTGTTCTAAATTAAGTATTAGATGATATTCGGTTGCGCATCGGTATGGACTTATTATAATGAATTCATATAGGTAAATCAGAATGTGGACGTTTTTCAAGGAGAGGATACCCATTGGTGACGGAAAAGATCATTTCTATCGATGCTGTTGATGGTCCCCACCAAGTGATCTTACAACGCATTTGGAGAATGGTCCCCGACCGGGATAAACATGACATTGACTTGAAAAGGCTATTGGCCTTTCGGCTGCGCCTGGATGGCGAGGCAGCCACGAGCGAGTATTTGATGCGCAAAATACGTGATATGATCCAATGCGCTTTTCGCGGGCGCTTATATGATTTCCTTAAAGATGATGAGATTTCAGGCCAGTGTGCGCCCTCCCATACTGACGCCGATCCTCCTGAGATTGCCTGACCCCCCTGAAGCCGAACCATTGAATCAAACGGCAACATGCATTTCAACTTTCCGGATGGGCACTAATTGGCGTCCAATGCCCGTCGGATGGCGGCAGACAACTCCCCTTTCATCATGGGTTTGTGCAAAAATTCACGAATTCCCAGCGCATGAAGATGATTTCTGGCTATCTGTTCTCCGTAACCTGTACATAGGATGATCGGTGTATCCGGTCGTATGCTTAACAGCTCCTGGATTAATTTTGTGCCGGTCATTTTGGGCATGGTCAGATCGGTGAGGACCAGATCCCAATCATGGGGTTGGCCTTTGAAGAGCGCCAATGCTTCCGACGGATGGCCGCATGTGGTCACATGATACCCCAGACCGGTTAACATGCGATCTGCAACGATGCATATCTTTTCTTCGTCATCCACCACCAGAATACGTTCAGTCCCTCGAGGATGCACGACCATGGGCGACGCGTTTGATGGATCCGCCGCCTGTACGGCCGGGAACAGGACTTCAAATGACGTGCCCTTGCCGGGGTGGCTGAACACATGGATGGATCCCTGGTGGGCCTGGACAATACCCAATACCACCGACAACCCCATGCCGCTTCCTAAGCCCTGGGCTTTGGTGGTGAAAAAGGGCTCGTAAATTCGGTCAATGACTTCCGGCGGGATACCGTCGCCGTTGTCACTGACACATAAGCGGACATAGTCGCCCTTGGGGAGCTTGCCATGAGGCGTCTGCCTGTCTTCGTCCAAGCGTTTGTTGGCCGCGCGGATTTCGATAAGACCCTCATTGGCACCCACGGCATGCGCGGCGTTGGTGCATAGATTCATAACCAGCTGATGCACATGGGTCGGATTGGCCATGATCCTATTGATCTGAGAAGCAAATCGGGTCTTGATTTCAATGGAAGCCGGCAGGGAAGCGCGCAACAATTTTAACGCTTCCTTGATCAAGGGGGTCGGCAGAATCGGTTTCTTTTCAACACTATCCTGGCGGCTGAAGGTGAGGATTTGATAAATCATCTCTTTGGCCCGGTGTCCGCCGTTGATGATCTCTTTTAGATTGTTGGCTTGAATGGATTCTTCCGGGGCATCCTCCAATGCCAGTTCGGCAAAACCCATGATCCCAAAAAGTATATTGTTGAAATCATGGGCAATACCACCGGCAAGGGTGCCGATGGCCTCCAGGTGCTGTGCGCGGTTGGATCGAATCTCCAATTCCCTCTTGGCCGCTTCGGCTTCCTTGATTTTCTGGATATTGACAAAGCTGAGAATCCAGTGAGGATGGTCCTCGAACTCGGTTATTTGGGTGCTGGTCAGAATCGGCAGGGGGGTGCCGGCGGCGGTGTTGAGCAGGCACTCCATGGGATAAGGGGTAGGCATCGGCAACTGGTGGGTTTCGGTTGTGTCCTCATTTTGCAGCAATTGGTTGAGATGCCGCCCCTTTAACCGATTGATGCTGTCTCCCGCCATTTTTGCGGCAGCTGAATTGATTTCTACCACGCATTGGGTTTGCGCATCGATGATTGCCATGCCGGCGGCAGCCGTTTCAAAGATGTTCTGAAATCGTGCCCTGCTCTCGGCTAACGCTTTTTCCGCACGCTTACGATCGGTGATATCACGTGCCAGGCTGAAAATAGCCTGATGCCCGGTGGTGTGTTCAGCCAGGACATTGCTGTATTCGAACAGTCGCGGCTCACCTTCTTTGGTCATCAAGGTCAAAGATCCAACCGCCCGCCCCTGGCGACGAATATCGATCAAATATTGAAAATAGGTGGCTCGCTCTTCAGGCAGAATCAGGTCCTGGTAATTCATGTCAGCCAGCTCCTCAAACGAGTAGCCCAATCCTGCGGCCATCTGGCGATTGGATTCGAGGATACGGCCGCTCAATTCATATACGCACATGTAGTCCGAGACCTTATTGACCATCCGGCGGTAGCGTTTTTGACTATCTCTAAGCGCCGACTCGATCATCTTGCGCTCATTGATTTCATTGCGCAGGAGTGTATTGGTGCGCTTGAGTTCCGATGTCCTTTTGGCGACCCGCTCTTCCAGAAACTCGTTGGCAATCACCAGCCTGCGCTTTTTGGTTTCCAAATGGCGCGACAGGAAAAAATTCTTGCGGGTGCGGTACTCGATAACGTAACCGGCCATCATGCCCATCAGGCATATCACCGCCAAATAGAGTCCGTTACCGATGACAAGGCTCCGGTGGGTGTGGCCCAGAGCAATGGTGACGGCTGGATAGGCGACCACGAGGAAAGATGCGACCCCTGCGGCCCAGATAAATCGCAGGCGCGCAAAGGTGAACATGAAAAAAAGGGTCTGCACCAGTCCGGCGATATAGAGGTAGGTTTGATCGTCACTGGCCATCTGGATCATGGCGATGAAACCCAGCCCGCAGACCATGGCCCCGAAACTCACCACCGGCTGCAGATAGCGAAGGGCGTACTGTGTAAAACAAAAGAGAAATACCGCCAGCAGGCAGGGGCACACAATGGCCCAGCGGATCACCCAGAATCCCGAAAATCGATCCGGCATAACGACGCTGTCAAGGAATCCGAACAGGCCGTAAAAAAGGAAAGCCGCAAATACGGCAATTTTAATTTGATTCAGGGTATGGCGGAAATAATAGTCATGGAAAGCGGGTTCCAAATGGCTGCGCACATCTGAAAAAACCAGGGTCAGGCGCTTTAAATGCATCTGCGCCCCCTTTGAAATTTCCAAGTTTGAACCCATGTGTCTGCCTGCAACCGTCTCAGGATTGTGTGTTCGAGCATTCAAGTTGTGAAATATAAGTCCTTATCGGCAGTTAGGCGATGTTCTTGAGACCAAGGGCTTGCGCAGAAATAACTTCACATTTTCATGCGTCGATGCATCCCGCCCGACTGTGTTGTCAACGGGCAGAAATATTTCGATATTCCTGCCCGTTGGCGCCTTGCCAGACGGGCGCCTAAATACCTGCGCAAATTTATTTTTGCGCGAACCCTAAAAGAGGCACCAACCAATGATAGGTTAATATACGGATGCCGGCATTCCATCAGGGGGTGGTGAATTTGCGGGCCAGATCATTGTCAATGACATAGATGCATACGGCCTTGGCGCCATGCGGGGGGTAGTGGTATTTCTTGATGATGTGTTTCATCAGATAGGTCACATCCTCCCGGATTTTGCGGTCATAGGTCTTAAAATCGTCTTCGTCATAATCTTTAATGGCGCGACGGAAATTTTCATTATCCAGAAAGGGATCGAGGACCTTCTCTTTGATGTTGTAAATATAACGTTCATTGAGATTTTCAAACAGGATGGTTTGGGTCAGGGGTTGGTCCTCGTTCATGATTTCCTGGGGCAAGGTGCGTGTGGCATACTCTTTTTGGGTGCCTTTGCGCAGGGTCAGGCGTTCTTCATCGGTGGCCGGGTGGCCGATGATACGCACTTCGAACTCCTTCAGGTATTCCTCCGACACCGTGATCTTGTCGCCGGTGTAAGGGTTCGTAACTGCGGCGTTGAGCTCAAAGTTCACGGCAAATATGTAGTTTTGAATCTCCACGGCAATTTGTTCTTCATTGTAGTAGTAGAGGGACTCTTTGACCTCCTGCAAGACGGAATAGTCGTACATATGCTGCAGGGAGGAGAGGAAGCCGTCCGGTATGGAGGCGTGCAGATCCTTGCGGGATTGAAAAAATTTGCAGAGAGTGGACATATCGATGAAATCGTCACCTTTGGCATAGGCATTGTAAAATTCACCAAAGATTTTAATGGAATCCCGTCCTGAGATACCGTGTTTGCCTTCATGCTCGGATTCATCGATGATTCGACGCCGGCGTTTGGCCGTCAATTGCTTGCGGTCCTCCTCGCTGAGCCAGTTGGGAATATAGCCGGTATAAATTTCCATTTTGAGAAGCTGCAGGTTCTTATCGCAGTAACGGCTGTACTTGTCCGGATCGCCGATCCATTCCAGCATGGCGTCGGAACGCAGGCTGAGCCGCGAGGCGATAATCACACGTGCAAAATTGTGCAGCACCCGCGGCAGAAAGGCGTCTTCGATATGGCGCCCGAAAATATCTCGGTATATATCAACTTCTGTATTTATATCAAGAACATATGATATGTTTACATAGGAGATGCGGTCCGAAAAGGATTGAATATTCTGAATGTTCTTTTTGTCTTCAGGGTTCATCAGGGCCATGAACAGGGAATTGACATTCTCCTCCATGTCACGCACCTTGTGAACCGCTTCGCTGATGATGTTGTGCAGCTCGATGAGCCGCTCGATGTTATGGGACTTGATATCCATCAAGGCGTATAGCCCGTTGTTGGTTTTGGCATAGCGTGAAAACAGGTATTGCACCTGATTGCTGTCGTCAAAAAGGCGGTTGATGCGCCGCTGCAGCCGGTCGTTGGTTAATACCGACTGCTTCAGCGGCGGGTCGCCGGGATTGAACACACTGATGCCTGCGCCCAGGCGCCGATTGAAGGCATAATGCCGGGCCCACACCGATTCAAACACCTTGGCCGGGTCGTGGAACCGACTGAAGAGCGCCTCGTAAATCGAACTGCAGATGGTGCACGGGATGTCCTGAAAGACCCATTCATACTCCTTGTTGGTGAACAGGGAATATTTAAAAGCGTCATTCTGGAACAGGTCGTCGAAAAACTCGCGCCGTTGAGATTTTGGAATGATCAACAGCGGGTTGTCATGACTGGGGCACGCAATTTCCAGGTAGGTGTTCTTTTGCTGCTGCGGCATAACCTTGGATTTGATGCGATCATATTGCTCCTGCTGGGATTCGTTTTGCAGTTGCAGCAGCTTTTCCAGGATGGAGACCGTGTCGCTGCCCATCGATGATTGGCCCAGGTCGGACGTGTTGATGCGCCAGACGACCTCATAGCGGCGGCCCTGCTCGGTGTTGGCATATTCTTCAAACTTGGTCAGCAGGTTGTTTAAAAAGGTGCTTTTGCCGCATCCGTGGGGACCGTCGAAGATATAGATCTTGTTCTGCTGCGCACCTTGACGCATGCTATCCACCTGTTTCATCAACCGGTTGGCAAACAGACGATCCGCAAAAAAGGGGTGATCCGAGCCTTCGACAAACAGACGGTTGCAGTCATAATTGACATATCTGATGGATTCGGGATCATCCGGATATTCATCCACGCCTTCGCCGACAAAGGCATTGACCATGTCGTGGAAAAACTGAAATACATTTCGGATCATATGGGTGGGGCGCTGCAGGACAAGATTGAGGAACTCCTCGAAAGGGATGGGCGCCTGCTGTTCTTTGGTTGCTTTGGTGCGCTGAATATGCTGCATGGCTTTTTGGATGGTGTTCAATTCCTGCATGATCGTTTTCCCTGCTTTGGCATCCATTATGCTACGATCCTTCGGCTCAGCTTGCGGTCCTTCATGGTATAGACCACGCGTTGCCATTTAATCTCCTTGGGCGCCGATGGGTCTGTTTTTCTCGGCCGATCCGACCGGGGCCCCATGGACTTGACTTCATGGGTTTCAAGTTCCGCCGGGTTGCCCCACAGGAACTCGATGCCTAAAAGGGTGTTGGCGATATAATCTCTCAACAACGGCTTGCCTTCAAATTGGTGAACCAGGTAGAGGGTCCCGGCCTGTTGGCCCTTATCGTGGTCCAGCTTTATATGCGGGGGGTGATAGAGCGACGCAAACAGCATTTGTCGATAGTCTTCGGCCTTGCGGCTTTTGACAAAATATTCCCATACCATTTTAGATTCATTGAGGCGCTTTCCGGCGACAAACAATTTATTGCGCGTCACAAAATCTTGATTGATGAATTGGTTGATAAATGAAAAATCGCTGTAGTTCTGTCGAACGTCAAAAATAAAATCGCGACCTTTGTCGGTACACAAGTCAAAGTTCTTGCGCGCCTGGGTGTCTTTGAGATTTTGAAAATCCCAGGAGTGCTGTCCCTTGTCCACCATATCCTCAATGAAATAAAAGAGTCGCATGCCCAGCGCATACGGGTTCAGGCCCACCCGCGGCATGGCGGTGACACCGGCATTGACGCGGGCGAAATCGACTTCGTGGCCGTTGATGCGGTCATCCTGCAGGAACAGGGTTTCATGCCAATAGCTGGCCCAGCCTTCGTTCATGATCTTTGTGCGAATTTGAGGCTGAAAGAACAGAGATGTTTTACGGACCACCTGCAGGACTGTAACCATCCATTTGTTCTCTTCCTTGTTCAAAAAGGGTGAGTTGTCCATCAGGAATTGGAGCAGGTCGCACGGCGGCACGCTTTTTCCGTGCTTGTATTTTTCAAGCAACGCTTTGAATTCGGGATGGCGCCGGTCCACTTCGGCAAAGAAGGTATCCTCGTAAAGATCGTGCTCCATTGCCTGACATTGATTGTAGCGCTCGATCTCTTTGATATATTCGCTGGTTTTGGCTTTTTTAATGCCTTGCAAGAAGATATCGAAATAATAATCCACGCGTAGGGAATGTGCGTTGGTGGCAACGGGGAACAGGCGCTCCAACTCGGCAAAGAAACCAACGAGGTTGTCGATCCCGCGGGCGAATTCGATGACATAGTCCACCCATCGCCCCCTTTCCGCCCTGAGTTTTGCAATCACCCGCTTGTCGGACAAGGCTTCACCGGCAAAATCATAATCCCAGGTGTGCCGGAAATAGAGATTGTTCTGGAAAAAATCGATATGGGCCAATACGTGGTAGAAGATCATCACGTTGAGCCAGTCCGGGTTGTTGTCATTATAGAAGGAAATCGCCGGTCGCGTGTTGATTACCGTTTCATAAGGATTGCTCGGGTAAAGTTCGTACTTGCCTTTCCCCTTGAGAACTTCGAGGTCGTGGACCCAGTAGTCGTAGAGGGTCGGAATCATGACTTTGGGAGAGAGTTCCAGCAGATCACGGTTGGTGACGATATATTCCAGGGATTCGTCTTCGAACCGCAGTCCGGCGATGCGTGCCCGCGCTTTACAGCCCTCCATGATTTCCTTGGTGTGTTGATTAATAAGCTCCATGCATGCCGCTTTCTGTGTGTGCGTTCATTTTGCAGCCGCTGTCATGCCGGGCGAAATTCGACCGCTCAACCGGGAATCCCGGCCTTGGGTTTTATTCGGAAATCAAATTCTTGATACCGTCAATGAGCCTCGATTCATCGGCATCATCACCGATAATATCCATCCGCAACAGGTCCGAGGCCTGCTCAAGCAGTCCTGATTTTTTGACATACTTCTCAACCTCGGTGCTGCTGCCCGCGCTGTGCTGCGCAATGGTGATGCCTACCCGGTTGGCATACCGCAGCATGATTTTTAGCTGCGGTATGGATTCGCGGCCCTCGGTATCCCAGTCGTCGCCATCCGTGCCGTGAAAGATATAAATATTGTAATCCTGGGCCAGGTTCTCTTTTTCGACGATTTCGTTGACCAGTTTGTAAGCCGAAGAAACCTGGGTGCCGCCGGCCACTTTCGAATTGTAGTAGGTATAGAAGTCCTTCACTTCTTTGGCGGTGGTGTCATGGAGGATGAATCTGGATTCGACTTGGTTGGCGTACTGGTAGAGCAGCCAGCTATAAATCATCACATGTTGGGAGACGATCAATTCTGTAGTTTTGCCGGCCATGGAGCCTGAGTAATCGCGTACAAAAAAGACCATGGCCTGAGATTCAAAGTCTTTCTCGCGACTCAAGATGCGGTAGATCATATCGTTGGGGGATATGAGGAATCCCGCAGGATCGATGTCATCCACATCCGGCAGGTTGCCCAGGTGGATATTGGTTTCGATAATCTGGCGCAGAGTGGCCTTCTTATCCAGGATTTGGCCGAATCCCCGGTGCCGATCGGTCATATCGTAGGTGTAGCGCGTAAGTGATCGCTTCTTGCCTTTGTCCTTGAGGTTGGGCAACTCGAATTGCTCGGTCAGTATTTTGCCCAGATCATAGGCCGAGGATTCCAACTCGTGCTGCTCGTCACCGCCCTGGCCTGGTCCGCTGCCGCCTTGCTGGGTTTCATGGACCGGTTGTTCGCCGATAACTTCGCCTTCTTCGCCGTCGCCTGAGCCGCCGGCGGATTGATCTTCCTCCTCGGTGGAAAAGGAGGGATCATGAATCAATTTTTCTTCGGAGGTGGTCGGCACCACCACCACTTTGTCCGTTCCAGCGCGTCCCGGCTTCACCATGCGGCCGACACGAATTTTACGGGGAAAGCCGTCTTTCTGGCGCTGTTTGTCTTTGGCCAGCAATTCGTCGATGGAACGGATGTGGCTGGTATAGCTGGCCCTGGGTGCACCGACGGCCTGCAGTATCATCAGGTCGTGAAAATCATAAAGACCGGGAAAGGGGGGCGCCGTGGAATTGATCGCACCATCTTCGGCAGACTGCCGGGAACCAAGAATCTCCGCCAGGATTTTGGCCTCCTGTTCGGGGCTAAGGCCCAGGGCCTTGAATTTTTCGTATGTCTCCCAAAGATTGGTCTTCATTGAATTACCTCCGGGCTTCAGAGCACCATGCCAGCTTGAGGCAGCGTAAACCTTCGCATAACCTGGCTTTCAAATCGGCAGAATACCTTCACTTAAAACTTAACACTTTAAACTTAAAACTGCGATCACTCACAGCCAGGCTTGCCCGCATCACACTGAATTTGCTCGAAAGCCCTTTTGTGCACCACCCCTGAAGTTAATTCTCATCTTCTTGAGTGCAGAAGTACTCAATGGTCTTCTGGGCGCAGGTGCGGCAGTACCCCAGCTTGTTGAGCATGGTGTCCACCATGCGGTCGTATAGCTTCTGATTCTCTTCATTGGTCCGATTGGCCAGCGCGCCGATGAGGCTCCCGGCGCCGGCTATATCCGATTTCAGCCGAACGTCGGTGACGGCTTTAACCAACTCCAGGTTGTCCATGAAATCGTAGTTGGGATCCATGGAAATTTTCTGGCCGTAGATTTTACGAATGGAGGTGCGAAAAGTTTCCCTTTGTTCTTCGGTTTTAAGCCCCAGGCGCTCCTCCACGCTCTTGACATAGCGTTCGTCGATTTTCAAGGCCCGCAGTTCACCGCTTTGGGGGTCTTTATACTTCCACATTTTGTCCGGCCCCAGGTTTTCAGCATCGATACCAATAATCATATTGACATAGTTCATCACATCCTTGCGAATAGCCAGGGGTTCGTCCATGTAAGCATTAAACATTTCGGTCATGATCCGTTCCCGGTACATGCCTTTGGCGATTTTGATATCCTCCAGGTATTTGGCGCGGTCGTTGGCGTCGGTGACATAATCGAGGATGATGCGTTCGATAGCGTGATAAATATCGTAAGCAAACATGCACCGGCCTTCATTGGTCTCCGAACTTTCGATCAGCAATTGAATGGCGCGTCCTACATTGCGCTGACCCAACCCTTTCTGACCGAAACGCTTGGTGATATCCGGGTCCTGATTGAGGGTGTCGATCACCTCGGCCAGGGTCTTGATGCTCTTTTCTCCGGCTACCTCTCCGGCGGCCAGCTTCATGGTTTCGATGGGCGTTAATTTCTCCGAACGCGGCAGGCGGGTCAGCACCGAAGCCACCGAAGCGGCATAGTTCAGATTGGGATCCTGGTGCAGGGCTTCATAGGTCAAGGTGGTACGCGCTTGATTTCCGATGGCGTAGGCGGTCAAGTCGTTCTGCAGTTTGTAGTTCGTGTTGTGCGATACGTAACAGATGCGGCAGCGGTCCACGATGGGCGCTTCTTCTTTTTCCGACAGGAACCGGTTGAACTCGGAATTGTTGCTGGTGGCGACGATCAGGGTGTCAATGGGCCATTTATAACCATCAATTTCGATGTTGCGATTTTGAATCACGCCCAGATAAACCTGAACCAGGTCCTTTTTGTTCTTGTAGATCTCATCGGCAAAGTGGATGCCACCGCCGGCCACCCGGGCCAGCGCTCCGCGGCGCAGATCAAATCGATAGGGGTTGTTGGTGTCGGTGATATGCATCAAACGCTGAATGGACTCTTCTCCCAGAAGGTCGACTGCGGAGGAGGTGATCTTGTCTTTTGCCGGATATTTGCCGGTCACCGTGCCCAGGCTCTCGGTCAGCGGCACGGGGATAATCTCCACCATTTGCAGCATCTTGTTCAAGTCGTCGTCTGTTTTGGCGCGCATATCGTTCCAGATATAGCCGCTGCATGCTCCCAGGGGGCGGTAATTGTCGTATAATTTTTCGATGGCCTTGTCCTCAAAGCCAAACTCTTTGCTCAGGAATGTTTTGTTCTCGTCAGGCGTGTCGAACAGATTCATGGCCAGGATCATGGGGTCTTCGTAGGTCTGGGATTCGATGGTGGTAATGCGGCCGTAGTTGCCCAATTCACTCATGCCCGTGAAACGGAACGTATATTTGCGGTTTTGGGGCAACGCCAGAAAGGACCGGTACTCCGCGCAGAGAAACTCGACGAAAAATGTTTTACCGTTGCCGGGTTCGCCCACCAGAACGAAAGCCATCTCCTTGGATGAGCCGTTTTCCGCCGCATCCTTGACATAGGAGACAAAGCTGTTGATCTCATCATACATGCCGATAACATGCTTGGCGCCATTTCTAAAGATATTGAAATCATAGGTGGTTTTGGCATTCACGACCACTTTTTCAATATCGCTTTCAAGGATCAGGCGCGCCACGCTTTGAAAGGCGTTCTCAAACACGCGTTGGCCTTCTTTGACTGCCAAACAATGTTGATGCAGCTGGGATTTGGGCTGGGTCTGCGCTTTCTTGGCCATATTTACCCCCGTCTTCGGTTGATGCGATTATGTTATGCTGTTCTACCTTTTTGATGCGCCAGTGCTTCAGTTCAAGATACGGCGACTGAGTTGCGTTCAGGTCAGGTTCCCGGTGGAGATGGAAATGGATATGGTGGTGCAGATCTCAGTCCTTGGCGCTGGTTCGATCATCTGTGCATTGTTTCATCCTGATGATCTACATTTCATTATAGAGCCGTTATAGGAGGTTGCAACTCAAATCTCGGGTTCAATTGCTGCTTGAATGGCAACCCCTGGAATAAAACAGCAAAAAACATGCCCACGCATATCAAATGGTCGTTGGGACGGGAAATGGATAACAATCTTTACGACGATGGATTAAATTGATATCAATAATAGGGAGATACGGGCCTGCATCGAAGAACGGCGCCATCCATGAATATGCTTCCACCAGCCCCGTATGGTTTGTGGAAACTGTCAATGAATTGACTTTAGGGCTCGCGCAAAAAATGGGGAAGTTATTTTTGCGCGAACCCTAAGGGTTGCATCAGGAGGAGCATAAATTTGCTGCATATAAACAAAGAGACCATCTGCAGTCGGTCGTCGGACTGTTTGCATCTGACGCCGCAGCCCTCCGCCGTCCAGTATTGGATGGTGCGCCTGTTCATGCTCGGCTTGAATATGCTCCTGAAAGCCGCTCGAAATCCGGAGCACGTCTTTGACGTCATCATAAACCTGAATCGTCTGTTATGCGGCATGCAGCTCAGGCATCAACGCGTGGGTCCGAAGGTATGGCCTTACCTGGAAGGCGGTCAAGGGGAACCGGTGGTATTGTTGCACGGCTTTGGGGCGGACAAGGATCGCTTCGGCGCGATGGTGCTTTTTCTGCGGCGCACCCATCATGTCGTTATTCCTGATCTTCCGGGATTTGGCGAATCCACACCCGATTGGTCGGCGGCTTATGGTATTGAAGACCAGGTGCGGCGCCTGGAGAACTTTCTTCGCGCCATCGGCCTCGGCCGAGTTCATCTTCTGGGGATCTCTTTGGGAGGATATGCAGCGGCCTATTACGCCAGCCAATACCCGGATCGCGTAAAAAGTCTATGTTTGATGGACAGCGCCGGTTTCAGCGCGCCGGTGGTCAGCGATGCCTGGGCGTTCTTTCTGAATTGTAACCGCAATATCTTTCTCTGTACCAGCGCGCATGAGCTGCAGATCCAGATGGACTATCTTCTGCATCGCCCGATCAAGATGCCGTCGGCGGTAAAACACCATTGGGCCCGCCGAGGCTTGGCACTGTTTGCCTGGCGTCAAAAACTCTTCGATGATTTATTGGCCGGCGGCATCGAATTGATGGACGATCGGGCTTGTCATATCATGGCCCCCACACTGGTGATATGGGGCGCCGAGGACCGTATCTGCCACGTCTCGACGGTGGACAGGATTATGGGGATGATTCCCCATTGCCGCTCCATTGTCATTCATGGCTGCGGCCATATCCCCATCGTCGAATTCCCGGTACTGTCCAGGAAACTCTACATGGCATTTCTGCGACAATATGCTAACCGCGCCTGACCTGGCGCTTTGAGGGTGTTTGATGGCGATGGACACTCGTTATTCAATCAGTGCAGGGCCTTGATAATGGCTTGGCCAAAGGCATCCACCTGCCATTGGTGAATCCCTTCTACCGCGGCCAAGGCTTTCTCATCGGTGGGGTTTTCCACCGCGATGGCCTTGATCAACGAGCGATTCAACAGCAGGGCTGGGTTCAAGCCTATCTGCTCGGCTTTGCTATCGCGCCATGTGCGCAGCGCTTTCACCCGCGCCGGAACTTTTCTGGATATCCGTGGTGAGCGTTGCCGTGGATATTTGGGCAGCTCTTCAGCCGGCACATGCCGTGCGTTGCGGACCGCTTCGATGACGGCTTGGGCGTACATCTCGAATTGCTTGTCACTGAGGGTCCGGCTGGCTTTGAGCTGCTTGAGGTTGGCTGGCGGCGCCATGGCAATTTTTTTTAATGATGTGTTGCTGATGATTTTGAAAAGCGGGCGATCTTTCTGGCGGGCAATGGCATTGCGCATCTGGAGCAGCGATTCCAGCACCGCCAACTGGCGAGGTTCCAGACGCCCGGCGCCCTTGAATTTCAGAAACATGGGGCCATCGTTGTTTTTCGACGGCCGCACACCGCTAAGCAGGCGGCACTCTTCCGCCACCCACTCCAGACGCCCTCTATTTTTCAGCTCTTGGGATAGATAGCGCGCCAGAGGAATGAGATAGGTGACATCCGATGCCGCGTAAGCCACCATCTCGTCCGGCAGCGGGCGGCGAGACCAGTTTTTTTTCTGATATTTTTTATCCAACTCCACGCCGAAATGCTGGTTGACCACCGCTTCCAGGCTGGTTTCCGACCAACCCATATACATGCTGGCCAATTGGGTGTCGAACAGGTTGTCGATGGTGATGCCGAAATCGCGGTAGATTGAGCGTACATCATAATCGGCGCCATGGATCACCTTGGATATCCTGGCATCTTCGAGCAAGGGCTTGATCAAGGAGAGATCTTTAATTTTCAGGGGATCGATGACGGCGGTGTGGCCATTGGCCGCCATTTGGATCAGGCAGACCTTCTCCTGGTAGTGGAACATGGAGTCGCCTTCGGTATCCAGGGCGATGATTTCCGCTTTGCGGGTCTTGTGGATAAAGGATGCCAGCGATTCGGTGGTATCGATGAATTCGTATTGCCGCACGGGCGTGGCCTGACTATTTTTTACTTGACCCACAGGGGCATTTCTCCTACTTCAATGTAACTTCTCGGTATTTAGTGAAATACCGCTAATGATCGATTAACCGCAAGGTGAATTTAAGATGATCACTATAACACTTCCGGACGGGAGCATAAAGCAATTTGACCATCCGCCCACAGGCATGGATGTCGCCTTGGGCATTTCCGAAGGCCTGGCCCGCAACTGCGTGGCCGCCACGGTGGATGATCGGCTCATGGATTTGAATCGTACCATAGAGCGGGATGCCGCCGTACAGCTGATTACCACCAAAGATCCCCAGGGGCTTGAAATCATGAGACATAGCGCAGCCCATGTCATGGCCCAGGCTGTCTTGAGGCTCTACCCGAAGGCCAAATTGACCATCGGGCCGGTGGTGGAAGATGGCTTCTATTACGATATCGATATGGAGCCCATCTCCGAAGAGGCCTTCGACCGTATAGAGGCTGAAATGAAAAAAATTGTCAAGGAGAAGCTGCCCATTGAACGCCGGGAGGTCTCCAAATCCAAGGCTCTCGAATTTTACCGGGATGAACCCTACAAGCTCGAGATGATTCAGGCTTTGGCGGACGGTACCATATCGTTTTACCAGCAGGGCGATTTTACCGACTTATGCCGCGGGCCCCATGTGCCCCATACCGGAATGGTCAAGGCTTTTAAGCTCATGAAGGTTTCGGGTGCCTATTGGCGGGCCGACCAATCCAAAGCCCAGCTGCAGCGTATCTACGGCACCGCTTTTTTCGACAATAAAGCGCTGAAAAAATACCTCCATTTTCTCGAAGAGGCGCGCAAGCGCAACCACCGGCGTATCGGCCAGGCCCTGGACCTGTTCAGCTTCCACGATGAGGCGCCGGGCATGCCTTTTTTCCATCCCAAAGGCATGGCCGTGTGGAATGCCCTGTTGGACTACTGGCGTGAAGAGCACCGCCACGCCGGCTATGTGGAAACCAAGACGCCGATCATGATGCAGCGCTTTCTGTGGGAGCGTAGCGGGCATTGGGAAAACTACCGTGAAAACATGTATACCTCCAGCATCGACGATGCGGATTATGCCATCAAACCCATGAATTGTCCCGGAGGCATGCTGCTTTTTGGGCGCAAACACCACTCCTATCGCGATCTGCCCATCCGGGCGGCCGAGATCGGCCTGGTGCACCGGCATGAGTTAAGCGGCGTACTCAACGGCTTGTTCCGGGTGCGTGCCTTTCACCAGGACGATGCGCATATTTTTATGACCCCGGACCAGATTCAGGATGAGATATTGGGTGTACTCAAGCTCGTGGACCGCATCTACAGCAAGTTCGGCCTGGGATTTCACCTGGAGCTCTCCACGCGGCCGGAAAAATCCATCGGTACCGATGAGCAATGGCAGACGGCCACCGGCGGCCTGGAGTCCGCCTTGAAAGCCTATGGCCGGGAATATAAGATCAATGAAGGCGACGGTGCCTTTTATGGTCCCAAGATCGATGTGCACATCAAGGATGCCTTGGGGCGCACCTGGCAATGCGGCACCATTCAATTGGACATGTCCCTGCCCGAACGTTTTGACCTCGCTTATGTCGGTCAGGACAACGAGCGCCACCGGCCCATCATGATCCACCGGGTGATTTACGGTTCCATCGAGCGCTTTTTCGGCATTCTGGTGGAACACTTTGCCGGCAAATTTCCATTGTGGCTGGCGCCGGTACAGGTCATCCTGTTGCCCATCAACGACGACCTGATTCCCTTTGCCAAGGCGCAGGCCGCGGAGATGGAAAAGGCCGGGCTGCGGACCGAAGTGGACCAACGCTCGGAAAGCCTCAAGAAAAAAGTGCGCGATGCCCAACTCCAGCAGATCCCCCTCATTCTCACTTGCGGTGCCAAGGAAAAAGATGAGGGCACCGTCTCGGTGCGTACCCTGGACGGCAAGGTCCGCCACGGCATCGCGCTCTCGAAATTTAACGCTCAGATATCGGATCACATCGCCGGACGACGGCTGGAACTGGATCTGTTTGATTGATGCCCCCATTCGTGCGTTACTGGATACCGGTGATGGCTTATTGTGCCGTCATCTTTGCGCAGTCCTGCTATCCGACACCCCATCAACTGCCCAGCTTTGCGCTATCGGATAAGCTGCTTCACGCGGTGGCCTACGGTATTTTGGCCGTCCTGATCTGCAGGGCGGCAAATACCACCGATAGATGGCGCCGCCGGTGGGGCGCCTTGCTCATGGTTGCCGTAGTGGCTTCAACATTATATGGAATCAGCGATGAATGGCATCAATCCTTTGTTCCCGGGCGCGACGCGGATGCCTTTGATGCACTGGCCGACTTTGCGGGGAGCTTAATTTGCGGTGGGATCTATGTGGCCCTGCTTCGCCGGCGCGCCGAAACTGGTGCTTTAAAACCTTAAGACGAATAAATCCGACGAATAAACCGACGCTGTAACACTGAATCTGGGCATAAAAGCGTCGCATCACATTGACAAAATGATGCTTTTTTTATAGAAATGGTAGCCTTTACGAATTAAAAAAGCAGAAGTGACGCAAAATCCCCAAGGATAAGGAGTAGTCCCTGGCATGAACGCACCGCAGACCCTTTTCATCAACGGAAACGAACTGGCCTTTGAATCGGGCGAAACCATTTTGACGGTGGCCCGGCGCAATAGCATCGAGATTCCTACACTGTGCCATTTAAAGGGCACCACGCCCACCGGCGCCTGCCGTATCTGCGTGGTGGAGGTTCAAAACGCGCGCACGCTGCTGGCCGCCTGCGCCACCCCGGCCGCCCCGGGCATGGTGGTGCAGACCGAATCGCCCAAAGTGGTTGATGCACGCAAGCAGATCATTCGGCTCATGCTCAGTTCCGGCAACCACAATTGTGCGGTGCGCGGCAGCGACGATGCCGAGTGGACCACTTTTCAGCTCAAGGTGCAAACCGAAGACAACAGCGATGAGCTGTGTCCGGTGTGGGGCGACTGCCGGCTGCAGGACCTGGCCTATCGGTACCAGGTGTCGGGTGAGGCCTTTCCGGCCACGCCGACCCAATACCCCATGGAAACGGTCAACCCTTTTATCGTGCGTGATTTCAGCCGCTGCATCTCCTGCGGCCGCTGTGTTCAGGCTTGCAACGAGGTGCAGGTCAACAATGCCATCAGCTTCGGCTACCGCGGTCCGCACTCCAAGATCATCGCTTCCGGCGACCGCCCGCTGAAGGATTCGGATTGTGTTTTTTGTGGTGAATGCGTACAGGTCTGCCCGGTGGGTGCCTTGGTGGAGAAAAATGTGCGCTACGCCGTGCGCCAATGGGATACCGAAACGGTACGCAGCACCTGCAGCTATTGCGGTGTGGGCTGCCAACTCAACTTGCACGTGAAGGACAACCGGGTGGTTAAAGTGAGCGGTGCGGATGCCGCACCCAACCACGGCAGCCTTTGCGTCAAGGGGCGTTTCGGCTTCGATTTTATCGGTTCCGACCAGCGTATAACCACCCCGTTGATCAAGGAAAACGGCCAACACCGTGAAGCCACCTGGGAAGAAGCCCTGGATCTGGTGGCCGGCCGGCTCAAAGATATCCGCGATACTACCGGCGGTGACAGCATCGGCGTGCTGACCTCGGCACGCATTACCAACGAAGAGAACTACATCGCCCAGAAATTCGCCCGGGCGGTGCTCAAGACCAACAATGTCGATCATTGCGCGCGTCTCTGACATAGTTCCACCGTGGCCGGTCTGGCCGCAGCATTTGGTTCCGGCGCAATGACCAACACCATTGCCGATATCGAGACCGCAGATGTCATTCTGATTACCGGGTCCAACACTTCCGAGAATCATCCCGTGCTGTCGTCTTTCGTCAAGCGCGCGGCGAAATTCAACGGCACCAAGGTGATTGTCGTTGATCCGCGTCGCATCAAGATGACCGAATTCGCCACTCACTGGTTGCGTCCCAATTTAGGTACCGATGTGGCCTGGCTTAACGGCTTGATGCATGTGATCATCAAGAAAAACCTTCACGATCAGACATTTATCGATCAACGCACCGAGGAATTCGAAGCGCTCAAACAGGCGGTGGAAAAGTATACACCCGAGTTTGTCGAAGGGATCACCGGTATTCCAGCCGAGAGCCTCGTGGCTGCCGCCAAGCTGTACGCGGGTGCCAAAACAGGCAGCATCCTCTACTGTATGGGCATCACCCAGCATGTCAGCGGTACCGACAATGTGAAATCCCTGGCCAATCTGGCCATGCTGTGCGGCAACCTGGGCATGGCGGGCGGCGGGGTCAACCCCCTGCGCGGCCAGAACAATGTGCAAGGCGCCTGCGACATGGGCGGATTGCCCAATGTGTATACGGCCTATCAGCCGGTAACCGATCCGGCCGTTGCTAAAAAGATGGAAGCCGCCTGGGGTGTATCCGGTTTGTCGACCCAGGTGGGGCTCAAGGTCACCGATATGATCCCCAAGGCCCACAGCGGGGACCTCAAAGCGTTGTATATCATCGGCGAGAATCCGTTGGTATCCGATCCCGATCTTAACCATGCCGAAAAGAGCATCGCCAATCTGGATCTTCTGGTGGTCCAGGATATATTCATGACCGAAACCGCCCGGCTGGCCGACGTGGTGCTGCCTTCGGCCTGCTTTGCCGAAAAGGAAGGCACCTTTTCCAACACCGAGCGCCGGGTTCAGCGGGTTCGCAAGGCGGTGGATGCGCCGGGAGAGGCCAGGGATGACTGGTGGATTACCGGCCAGATCGCCAGTCGCATGGGGTATGCAATGACCTACCGGGATAGTGAGGCGATTTTTAATGAAATGGCCGCCGTCACGCCTTCTTACACCGGTCTCAGCTATGCGCGCATTGACGAGACGGGCATTCACTGGCCCTGCCCAACGGCGGACCATCCCGGGACACCCATCCTGCACGGTCAGCAATTTACCCGCGGCAAGGGGTTGTTTCATGCCATTGAGTGGATTCCGCCGGCCGAGCAGGTGGATGATGAATATCCGCTTTATATGACCACCGGGCGGGTGCTCTATCAATACCACACCGGGACCATGACCATGAAGAGCGAGGGCCTCAACGAGCGGGCTCCGGAGTCTTTTGTCGAGATCTCAAAAGCGGATGCCGACAAATACGGCCTTCAGGAAGGCGACCTCGTCAAGGTCTCATCCCGCCGCGGCCATATCGATGCCCGGGTGAAGATTTCAACCAAAGCCGTGGCGGGGACCGTGTTTATCCCCTTCCATTTTGCCCAGGCAGCGGCCAATAAATTGACCAACGCCGCGCTGGATCCGGTATCCGGCATTCCCGAATACAAGGTATGTGCCGTGAAAATCGGCAAAGCTGCCTGAGGAACATTCAAAGGAGGCATGTATGAAAGAGAAACGCAACCTGCACTTGAAGGTGCAGGAGATGTGCGAGTGTTATTCATCCACCGATCCACTCAAATCCATGTCCCAAATGGTCAACGAAGCCGATGCCGATGAAGCCGCGGTCAAGTGGATCGCTTTAGCTACCCTGCATGGCATCAACGCCAATGCCAAAAGCATTTCCATATCCATATCCGGGGAGGCGGTTCACGTCATCGCCGAATACCGGCCTGCGGAACTGCCGGCCCCCAATCGCGCCATTGCGGAAAAAATCATGGCATCGGTTCGGGAGATCACCCATATCGAAGATGCCAAAGGCAGACTGCCGCTTGCTCTGGGCGTGCGGGACAGCAGTGTCGATGTCGAGGTGAAGGTCAAGTCAAAAAAAGATAAACAGACGGTGACCTTGGAATTCGGGAAATAGGCTGGGGTTTTCGGAACCGGGTGCTCTAGGTGCTTTACTGGATGACGATCTTCAGCATCAGATCCCCGCGGGTTCCATCGGCCATGATGCCGCCCTGGCCCCTGAGCCGCAGCAGCTTGCCGGTTTCCATGCCGGGCGGAATATTGACCCGGAACACACGACGCTGAAATCCGGAAGGGATGGTCACCATTTTACGGGTGCCCACCAGGGCTTCATAGGGTGAAATGACAATGGGGGCATGC
>Ga0055480_10000093_pt1 | contig 29131 bp, 25 predicted proteins | sample Muzzi_PWB_D2_FD_57935 | JGI IMG/M metagenome (GOLD analysis project Ga0055480, IMG submission 57935) | Wetland microbial communities from San Francisco Bay, California, USA, that impact long-term carbon sequestration - Muzzi_PWB_D2 | ecosystem: Environmental > Aquatic > Marine > Wetlands ... | reverse complement strand
GATCGAGGCCGAGTCGATGACGTAGACGACCGGCCCGAGCTCGTTCCGCCCGTAGCCACGCACGTCGTTGGCGCCGCCGGCATAGAAGCGCTGCTCCGGTGGGATGAACGCAGTGGATCCGGAGTCGAGGGCCACCTGCGGCGCGAACATCAGGCCGCCTCGGAGGCGCCAGCTCAGCACGACCCCCCGCGCCAACGGCTGGTACCAGGAGAAGTCTCCGACGAAACGCACGAACTCTTGGAACGACGAGGAGCCGATCAGCTTGGAGGAGACCGTGGCCTCGAGCTGGCCGATGTAGCCGCGGGTCGGATCGATGGCCGCGTTGGTTCGGGGGATCGTGGCGCGGGCGGTGAGGGTGGCCAGCACGCGCCGCTGCCGCAGGCGGACGATGTCATCCGGGCTGCACGCGTTGAAGTAGGCGCAGAAGTTGACGTCGTCCGCCTCGGTGACGCCCTCCGCGACGCGATAGATATAATCGTATCCGATCTGCGACTCGGTTACTCGTGCCAAGCTGACGCTTCCGCCAAACTCCTCCCGCTGGAACACTTTGGGCGAGGAGCGGCGCTCGCCGAACAGCGAGATCGCGGCCGTGTTCTTTGGCGAGAGAAACGCCGGCCGGCGAATCGAGACGGTGGCGTTGTAGTTGAGCTTACGGGAAAACTGGTCGTCCCGGAGCGATTGGCAGAGGTTGTCTTGCAGTCCGAAGTCGGTCGGTTCGCCGATCCCGATCTTCGTGAGACGGCCGGACACGTCTAGGATGCGCCCGTTGCCGAGGAAATTCCGCGCCGTCCAGCCGGCGCCGAGCCGGAAACAATCGTCCGTCCCGTACCCCATGCTATACCGTACCCGATGCGAGCGCCCCTCGATGACACGCACCATCAGTGGTACCGTGTCGGCAGCAGACCCATACCGGCCGCTGTCGATGCCGACGTTCACGTAGCGGAACAGGTCCGAGCGGTACAGGTTCCGTTGGCTGCGGTAGAGATCCTGCCGCGAGTACGACTTCCCCGCGCGCGTCGTCATGAGCGAGCGCACCACCGACGGCGCGATCCCCTCCGTGCCCGTAACCGCCACGTCTCCCACGACACTCCGCATTCCGGGATACACGTCGAGTCCCACGGTCGCCGTTCGCTCCGCGCGGTTGGCGTCGTAGCTCTGGAAAACTTCCGCGGTCGGATAGCCCGCGTTCTGGAGCCGTAGCGCGATGGTGTCCGCGGTGGCCTGAATCAGGTACCGGTTGAACGGATCCCCCACCCGGAGCGGAAGGTCCCGTCGGAGCCGACGGGCGTTCGGGAGCGTATCGAGGCCGGTGATCGTGAGGGCCACCACGTAGGTCGGTGGCCCTTCCCGAATCCGGAACGTGATGTAGACGTTGTCCGGGGTCCGCCGAACCGCGGTGTCGACCCCCACGTCGAGGTACCCTGACTTCCGATAGACCAACTTGATCCGCTCGACGTCGGCCTCGAAGTCCCGCTCGTTAAACGTGCGCTTGGCGCCGAGAAACCCGAGCCATCGAAAGGGCGGTGTCCGGGCAAACCAATCCGAGTTGGTCGTGGCGATGAAGCTACTGAGCGTCTGATCGTCGATGGCGTGATTGCCGTGAAACTCCAACTGCCGCACTACCAACGGCTCGTCCTGGCCCGAGAGTGAGCCGACACCCACGGTGCCGGCCCCGATGACCGCCAACACCACCGGGGCACTCCAGCGATGCCACCCCCCGCACCGGGGGCGCGGGGGTGTTCGGAAGCTGGACGGGAGCGCCATCGGCCGCATATGGTAAGATGCCTGGTTTCATTACCTTACGCCACCGCTCCGGGGCTCCGTCCCGCGGAGCGGTGGGCCTCCCGGCCTCCCGGCGGGGGACCCGGCCGCCTGGTTATTTTACGGCGACCGGCTCGATCGCCCTGCGGACCGGCGCCTCCGCGTGCCCCCGGTCCGTTCCGCGCCTCTACCCTTCGGAAGGACGAGTCATCGCATGGGCCCCCTCCCCTCCTTACGGTCTTCCCCCCGCGGCAACGCCGCCCTCCTCATCCTCGCGGCCGCCTTGGCCGCGGCGTGGTCGCCCGCCCCCCTCCAGGCGCAAGGGAGTGGTAAACGGGTCGACCGGCGCCTCGACGCGGCCCCGCTCAATCGCTACCTCTGGGGCATCGTCCTCCTCGACGCCAACGGCCGCGTGGTCTATCAACGGAACGCCGAACGGTTGTTCATCCCCGCGAGCAACACGAAAATCGTTGTCGCGGCCGTCGCGAGCGCGCTCCTCCCTCCCGACTGGACCGTGTCGACCAGCGTCTATGCCACCGGTCCGGTCGTGGACGGCACGGTCGAGGGGGACCTGGTGCTGTACGGACGCGGGGACCCGACCATGAGCCGGCGCTGCTACGCGGTCGATACCACCGCGGCCGGGGCCTGCCTCGAGGATCCCGCCGCGCCGCTCCGGGATCTGGCAGGGCAGCTCCGGGCCCGCGGGATTCGTTCGGTGTCGGGGGACGTGATCGGCGACGGCAGCTACTTCGAACCCCTCCTCGTGCATCCGGGATGGGAGGCGTACGACCTCAACTGGTGGTACGCGGCGCCCGTCTCGGGACTCGGGTTCAACGACAACAGCATCGACATCACCTATCGGCCGGGGCCGGAGGTCGGAGCGCCACCCGTGATCGCGTTCGAGCCGAACTACGGCGATGTGGTCTTGGAGAACCGCGCCCAGACCACGCGAGCGCAGTCCGGCCGGACCATCGACTTCTACCGCCACCCGGGCACGCTCGCCCTCTGGGCCGAGGGGAGCCTCCCGCTCGATACCCCGGAGCGCACCGAGTACTTCGCCCTCCCGGACCCGAACCACTACACGGCCCAGGCATTTCGCGCCGCCCTGGCCGACGAGGAAATCGCTGTCGGGGGCGCGACCCGATCCACAACAGACTCCGTGGCCTTCCGCTACGCGCGGGAAGGCGCCCCGCTGGCGGAGGTACACTCCCGGCCGCTTCGAGATTGGATCTTCCCGATTCTCAACACGTCGCAGAACTGGTTTGCCGAGATGCTCCTCAAGCAACTCGGCAAGCAATTCGGGGAGGCGGGCTCGTGGAACGAAGGACTTGCAGTCGAGCGGCGCTTCTTGATCGACTCGGTGGGGATCGATTCGACGCAGTTCAGCCTCAGCGACGGCTCCGGCCTGGCCAGCACCAACCTGGTGACGCCGCTGGCCTTTGCCCGACTACTCCGGTACGTCGAGCGCCACCCGCACGGGGAGATCTTCCTCGCCGGCCTCCCGCGGTCCGGTAGCCGGGGATCGCTCTCCACCCGGTTTCTTGGCACCCCACTCGAGGGCCGCATCGTGGCCAAGACCGGAAGCATCTCCAAGGTCAACACCCTCTCCGGCTACATCGAGCGGAAGGACAAGGCGCCCCTGACCTTCTCGGTCATGGCCAACCACCACACGCACGGGTACGGCGCCATGCTGCGGGAGATTGACAGCATCGTCGTGGAGCTGGGCCGCGGGCGGTGAGGATCCCCTGGCTGGCCGCCGCGGCCCTCACGGCGGGCGCGTGCAGCGACACCCCACGGGGCGACGCATCTCTCCCCCTCCCTCACCCATCCTCGCTGGAGCGCGGAACGCCGGCCAGCGACCTTCGTGTGGACACGGGTGGGGTTCTTCTCGGGAGCCTGGTCGGCGAGGGAACGGCCGACGGCGTCCACGCCGTCTCCAACGACACGGCGGTCATTCTCGCGCTCCTGTCCCGGGCACGACCGTCCGCGGGTCCACGCCAAGGCTTCCGTACCGGGGCGCCGGTGCGCCTCGATCCGGGGCGCGGCGACCTGGCGGTGGGCGACGTCGTCGTCGCGTCCCCGCGCGGCTACACGCGCGGGCGGGTCCGCGAGCTCCTGGTTCGCTCAGACGACTGCGGTACACACCCGATCGCGGAGTTGGTCGTCGAAGCGGCGACCGGCCCGTTGGCGGGGGGACCACCCCTGATCGGGCCGGTGTTGGTGTCTCTCCGGACCAAGCGGGAACGCGAGATCGACCCCCCCGGCTTCATGATGCGCACCGAGGCCTCGGTGACCGCATCCGACATCGCCGCCGTCCGAGGCCTCGCCGAGGCGCTCGTGGACTCGGCGCTGGCGCTCCACCTTCCGTCGGAGTGGCTCCCCCTCCGCTCGCCCCGCCCATCCGCCGTCCAGGTCAACGTGCTCGACGACATCGACGGCGTCGACGTCGTCGCCTTCCACGCACACCCGTCCGGGGGCTACGCCGTGGCTATCCGAGAACGGCGCATCACCGCGACCGACGATACCATCCTCGCCACCGGATCGTACACCTGGGTGGCCAACCGCATCCGCCCCCTGGTAGCCGCGACCGCCTTCCGGCTGGCGCGTGGCGCCCTGACGCCGCTCGCCTCGGGGCTGGCCCCGGCGTACGCGCGCCGATTGTCACCTCTGGCCGGATTCGGGAGTAGCGTGGATCATCTCTGGTTCGAGCTCGTGGACGTGGCGGCGGGGTCCGTGACGTGGACCGTCATCGCGCCCGAGAGCCACACGGTGGCCGCCGCCGCGACCGTGGTCGGGAGATGCCCACGATGAAGATCTATACCAAGACCGGTGACGCCGGGACGACCGGGCTGTTCGGCGGCGGACGCGTCTCGAAGGACGATATCCGGGTGTGCGCCTACGGCGAGGTCGATGAGCTCAACGCGGTCCTCGGAGTGGTCCGCGCTTCGGCACCGGCGGCGTTCTACGCCAAACTCCTCGAGGACATGCAGCGCGATCTGTTCGCCATCGGCGGCCACCTGGCCACGCCCGATCCGGGGAGGGTCGCCAAGGCCCTCGAGAAGGCCGCCCTCGGCGAGGACCGGATCCTCGAGTTCGAGCGGGTGATGGACGAGGCCGAGGCCGAACTCCCTGCACTCACCGCCTTCATTCTTCCGGGCGGCACCCCAAAGGCCGCCGCGCTCCACCTGGCCCGGACCGTCTGCCGCCGGGCGGAGCGAAGCGTGGTGGCGCTATCTCACCAAGCCGAGGTCCCCGCGATCTTCCTCCGCTACCTCAACCGCGCCTCCGACCTCCTCTTCGTGCTCGCCCGGTTGGCCAACCATCGCGCCGGCGCCGGCGACGTCGCCTGGTGATCCCGTGGACCCGATTTCGGTCCGGCATCGAAGCGGCGCGTACCGGGTCCTGATCGAGCCCGGCCTCCTCGGCCGTGTCCCCAGCCTCCTGTCGGAGACCCTCGGCGAGGGCCGCCGCGCCTTGGTGAGCGACGACGTCGTGCGCCCGCTGTTCGAACGATGGCGGAGCGGCGGCACTCATCCCTGGGGCCCTCGCGGCCCCAAGGGCGGCTGGCCCGAGATCCGGCTCACCATCCCCGCCGGGGAAGCGTCGAAGTCGCGCGAATGGTGGACCCGGCTCAGCGACGCGCTCATCGACGCCGGCCTCGGCCGCGACGCCACCATCATCGCGTTGGGCGGTGGGGTCGTGGGGGACCTGGCAGGCTTCGTCGCGGCAACGTACATGCGGGGCATCCCGGTGGTGCAGCTCCCCACGACACTCCTCGCCATGGTGGACGCCTCCGTCGGCGGGAAGACCGGCGTGGACACCCCGCGCGGCAAGAACCTGATCGGCGCGTTTCACCCTCCCGCGTTGGTCGTGGTGGACCCGCTCACGCTCTCGACGCTCGATGACCGCCACTACCGGGCGGGGCTGGCGGAGGCGGTCAAGCATGCGGTCATCGCCGACGCCGGATACTTCGAGTGGCTCGCCGAGCGGAGCACGCCCATCCTCCGACGCGACCCGGAGACCGTGGCCGCCCTGGTGCACCGGAGCCTGACGCTCAAGCGCGGCCTGGTGGAAGCGGACGAACACGACCGCGGGACGCGCGCGTGGCTCAACGCAGGCCACACGCTAGGACACGCGCTCGAGCACGCATCGGGATTTCGGCTGCTGCACGGCGAAGCGATCGCCCTCGGGCTCCTCGGCGAGTGCGCCATCGCCGAGCGACTGGGGATCGCCGCCGCCGGCCTCGCCCGCCGGGTTGCCGCCCTCCTCGAGTCACTCGGCCTCCCCACCACCGCACCGGACCCGCTCCCCGTCAACGCGGTCGTGGCTGCGGGCGCGTTCGACAAGAAGACCGCCGGAGGCGTGGTCCGATTGGCGCTCCCGACCGGTCTGGGGACGATGGCCGGAGGAGAGGGAAGCTGGACGGTGGCGGTCCCCGATGCTGCCACGCTTGTGACGGGACTTAATCAGATCGGCCTGCGGTAGTTTTCCCCACAGCGATCGACTTTTCCCCACCAATCGACATCGTAATCGACTTGGCAGCAAGGAGTTATCGGTTATCCACTGGATAACCGACGAGGCGTGTAATCGTGGTGCGTGGAAGAACGCTGGAAGCGCCTGTCTTTACACCAATTTGTGATGTGGATAACAAATTTTCCTTGACCGAGATCACAGCGCCCCATATATTCGCCCTTCCAACCGCCAGTGTGACGGGCTGGCTCGTCTCCCGACAATCGACCCACGACCGCTCTCAACCTCATGGGGTTGGTAATGGCTTCTGCAACCGAACGTAAGGCCCGCCCCTTCTTTCGTCCGGTACCAACCAGCGCCTTCGATCAATACCTGCACGACATCCAGAAGCTGCCGATGATCACCGACCCGAAGGAGGAGAAGCGCCTGGCGCGTCTCGCTCAGAAGGGCGATCCTGCGGCTGCAGAGCGTCTGGTGACAGCCAACCTGCGGTTCGTCATCTCGTACGTGAAGAAGTACCAGGGGCACGGGCTGGATCTGTCGGAACTGGTCGCGATCGGGAACGAAGGACTCCTCAAGGCGGTGCGGAAATTCGACCCGGACCACGGCGTGAAGTTCATCTCCTACGCCGTTTGGTGGGTACGCCAAGCCGTCCTCAAGGCCCTCGCCGAGCAAACCCGCAGCGTTCGCATCCCCCTCAACCAGAATTCCGCCCTCATCCGCATGTCACGCGCGGAGAGCTTCCTCTCACAGGAGCTGGGTCGCGAGCCGACCGACCAGGAGATCGCCACCGCCCTCAACGACACGGTCGACAACATCCGCGCCGCGCGCCGGATGACGAGCGCCGAGCTCTCGCTGGACGCGCCAGTGGAGCGTACCGACAAGAGTGCGAGCACGTTTGGCGAACGCTTTGCCGGCAGCGGCGGCGGGGAGATCGAGGAGAAGACGGACGCGACCCTCATGCGAGAGTTCATCGACCGCATCTTCGAGCGTCATCTCACGCCGCGGGAGCGGAAGATCCTGTACCTCTATTACGGTCTGGAGGAGGGTTCCGAGGCATTGACCCTCGAGAAGATCGGCGCGCTCCTCGGGGTCACTCGAGAGCGCATCCGCCAGATCCGCGAGCGCGCATTCGAGAAACTGCGCGAGTCGTCCGACGTCAAGTCCCTCCGGGGGTTCTGGGGCGCGGCCTAACCGCCTTCCCCCACCGACCCTCCTGTCGCCGGGCGCTATATTTCCCGGCATGGCGTTCCCTCTGCCGCTCTTCCCCCTCACCGTCGTCCTGTATCCTGGGATGCGGCTTCCGCTCCACATCTTCGAGCCTCGCTACCGCCGGATGCTGGCGGACGCTCTGGAGGGCGGCCGGAGATTCGGCATCGCCCCGCCGGGGGACGGAACGGAACCTCCGCCGCTCGACAGCGTCGGATGCATGGCGCAGATCACCGAGGTGGCGACCCTCCCGGACGGCCGTGCGAACATCATGACCGTGGGCGGCACGCGCTACACGGTGCGCGCCTACCTCGAGGGCGACCGGCCCTACCTCCTCGCTGAGGTCGAGTCGTTGGATGATACGGGCCCCGACGCGGACGCGGCGGAGATGGGGCGCCTCCAGGAAACGTTGCGACGGTATCTCGCGGTCCTCGAGGCGTGGGACGACCGGGTGACCCTTCCGGACGCCTGGTCGGAGGCGCCGGGCGCGTACACCTTCCAGGTGGCGTCGGTCGCACATCTGGATCTCGGAGAAAAGCAGCGGTTGCTCGAGATGGTATCGTCCCGGGACCGGGCTCGTCGTCTGGCCGAACTCCTCCCGCCGCTGACCACCCGCCTGGCCGCCGCCGTAGACGCCCGCCACCGCGCGACCGGGAACGGACGCGCACCGCCGCGCGGGAGCCTCCCGGGGTCGGCGTGAACGATGCCCTGGTGCGCCAGCTGGCCGCGATCGTCGGAGAGCGGTGGGTCAAATGGCGGCGTGCCGACCGCGCCGTATTTCGCGCCGACGGGCTCCCCACCCACGAGTCCGTGCCTCGGGCCGTCGTCCTCCCCGGCACGCGGGAGGAGCTCATCGCCGTCATTCGGCTCCTCCATACGGCCGGTCTCCCGTTCGTCGCCCGCGGCGCGGGCACCGGCTTGTCCGGTGGAGCAGTGGCCGCCCCCGATGCGGTCCTGGTCACGGTCACGCGCCTCGATCGGATCCTCGCCATCCATCCCGGCCGGCGTCGAGCCGTCGTCGAGCCCGGCGTTATCAACGCCCGCCTGTCCGAGGTCGCGGGGCGCCACCACTTGGCGTACGCGCCGGATCCTTCCAGCCAGACCGCCTGCACGATCGGCGGGAACGTGGCCGAGAACGCCGGCGGCCCGCACTGCCTCAAGTACGGAGTCACCACCAATCACATCGTCGCGCTGGAGGTCGTCCTCCCCGACGCGACGGTCGTGCGCCTCGGCTCCCCCCAGGGAGAGGCGTGGGGGCCCGACCTCGTCGGCCTGTTCGTCGGGAGCGAGGGGATGTTCGGCATCGCCACGGAGATCACGGTCCGCCTCATCCCATGCCCCCAGAGCGTCCACACCATCCTCGCCGACTATCTCGAGGTGCGGGCCGCCGGAGAGGCCGTCGGGACGATCATCGCCGCCGGCATCGTCCCCGCCGCGCTCGAGATGATGGATCGCCCGTGCATCCAGGCGGTCGAGGATTCCATCTACGCCGCCGGGTATCCCCGGGATGCCGCTGCCGTTCTCCTGGTGGAGGTGGACGGGCCGGAGGAACCGGTCCGAGCGGAGGCCAGCGCCGTGGAGGAGATCCTCCGGGCATCGGGAGCCCGGACCATCCGCCAAGCCACCGACCCGGCGGAGCGGGCGCGCCTGTGGCAGGGGCGGAAGAAGGCCTTTGGCGCGATGGGGAGGATCGCTCCAAACCTCGCCGTGCAAGACGCCGTCGTCCCCCGCACCGCCCTTCCGGGTGTCCTCGACCGGATCGAGGAGATCCGGCGGGAGTATGATCTCCGGATTAGCAACGTGTTCCACGCCGGAGACGGCAACCTCCACCCTAACATCAGCTACGATCGGAACGACCCTCGGGTCGCCCGACGCGTCCGCGCCGCGAGCGCCGAAATCATGGCGGCGTGTCTGGCGGCGGGCGGATCGATCACCGGGGAGCACGGCGTCGGGTCCGACAAGATCGACTACATGCCCTGGGCCTTCTCCCCGGAGACTCTGACGGTGATGCGGCAGGTGCGGCGCGCCTTTGACCCCGGCGAGCGGGCCAACCCCGGGAAGGTGGTCCCCGTGCATGCCTGTCGCGAATGGCGCGCCGGAGGCGTGGCGTGAACGATCCCCCCCTCAAGCGTCTCCGCACGCTCCTCGGCCCCGAGGACGTCACGCAGGACGGCGACGGGACTACGCGGGTGACCCCCGATTCGGCCGAAGCGGTGCGCCTCGTGTGCCGCCTCGCCACCGAGGAGGGCTGGCGCATCCGGGTCGAGGGCCGGGGAAGCTGGACGCCGGCGGACGCCCCGGCGGACCTCGTCGTGAGTACGGCTGGCTTGGACGCCGTGGTCAGCGTGAGCGCGGCGGACCTGGTGGCAACCGTGCAGGCCGGCGTCCCCTTCGACCTTCTCCGGCACGCCCTCGCCGAGGCCGGGATGTGGCTGGCGCTCGACCCGCCGGGCCGAGCCGAGCGCACGGTAGGGTCGGTGGTCGCGACGGCCACCGCGGGGCCGCTCCGTACCCGTTTCGGCCCGGTCCGCGACCACCTCCTCGGCTGCACGGTCGTCACGGCCGACGGGCGCGTGGTCACCGCGGGTGGGCAGGTAGTGAAGAACGTCGCGGGGTTCGATCTCACCAAGCTCCAGGTCGGTGGTTTCGGCGGGTTTGGGGTCATTACCGAGGTCCATCTCCGACTCCGGGCCCTTCCGCGCGCCGACGCCACGCTCATGGCGCAAGGCTCGCGAGACGTGCTGACGGCGGCCGGGCGCGACCTCCTCGCGGCCGAGGTCGAGATCGCCGCCCTGGAGCTCCTCTCCCCCGCCGTCGCCGCGGCGCCGGAATGGGTCCTGGCGGCCCGCGTCCTCGGCACAGAGGCGCTGGTCCAGTCGGAAGTGCCACGAGTCACCGGCGCTGCCTTACCATGGGAGCGACTGGACCACGACCGTAGCGCAACACTCTGGAACCTCGTGGCGGGCTCGGCCCTCAGTGGACCGATCTCACTCCGCCTCGGCGTGCTGGTGGATGGGATCGACGAGATGATCGACCGCCTGGCCCACGATCTCGATGAGGGCCTCATCACCGCCGGCGCGGCCGCGGGCGACCTCCGTTGGACCGGCGACGCCACTGTCCAACAGCTGCGCGCATTCCGCCGAACCCTGGCCCTACAGGAAATCCCGGTGACGCTGGAGCGCGCGCCGTGGCGCCTCCGTCATGCCGTCGGCCACTTTGGCGCCTACCGTGAAGGGGTGGGCAGGGTCGTGGACGAGATCCGTCGCGCATTCGATCCCCGCGGATGCCTCGCGGTCGCCCTGGACGGCACCGATGACTGACGGTTTTCGCGGCCTCGATCCGTGCGTGCACTGCGGTTTCTGCCTTCCCGCCTGCCCCACCTACCTGGCGACCGGGGACGAGAACGACTCCCCCCGCGGACGCATCGTCCTCATGCAGGCCCTCGAACGCGGCGAGCTCCCGCCCAGCGACGCGATCCTCCGCCGGCATCTGGACAACTGCCTCGGTTGCCGCGGCTGCGAGCCGGCCTGTCCCTCGGGCGTGGCGTACGGCCGAGGGCTGGAGGCAGCCCGCCATCGCCTGGCGGCGGACCGTCCTCCAGCCGGGCTGCTGCGCGGGCTCCTCGCACTCTTCGCGGAGGAGCGCGTGTGGCGACCGGCCTTCATCGCGGCGCGTTGGTTCCGGGACACCACCCTCCCGCGGCGCCTGGCGGGCGCGGGACGGCTCGGGTTCGGCCTCGGGATGTTGGCCGCGAGTCGCACGCCGACCGCCGACGGCGGCCCTCGCTCCGCGGCCGCTGTCGGCGACGGCGCGGCCGCAGGGCGTCGCGGCCGCGTGGCCCTGTTCCGCGGCTGCGTCATGGACACGCTCTTTGGCCACGTGCACGACGCCACGATCCGGACCCTTACGACCAACGGATATGAGGTCGTGGAACTCGTGGGCCAGCGCTGCTGCGGTGCGCTGCACGAGCACGCCGGCGACGGGAACACCGCCCTCGACCTGGCCGCCGGAAACGTGCGCAGCACGGCGGCAGCCGGGCCCATCGACTATATCGCCGTCAACAGCGCCGGGTGCGGGGCCATCCTCAAGGACTACGGGCGGCTGCTCGGCACGGCGACGGCCGGCGATTTCTCTGAGCGGGTGCGCGACGTAAGCGAGCTCCTTGCGGACGCCGGTCCGGCGCCCGGTCGTGGGCCGCTCCCCCTGCATATCGCCTACGACCCGCCGTGTCATCTCGAGCATGCCCAGGGGGTGGTCGACGCACCACTCCGGCTCCTGGCCGCCGTACCCGGCCTCGAGGTTCGGACGCTGGACGGCGCGCACCAGTGCTGCGGGAGCGCCGGGCTGTACTCCGTGGTTCGCCCTGGTTTGGCGCGCGCGGTACTCGCCGCCAAGGTGGGCGCCATCGTTGCCGCCCGCCCGAGGGTGGATGGGGTGACGACGGGCAATCCGGGATGTCTCATGCAGATCGGGGCGGGTCTCCTCGCCGCGGGCAGTCGTATCCCCGCTTGGCACCCGGTCGAGCTACTCGACCGCTCCTACAGGGCGGGCGGGATGTATCGCCCGCGGTAGGGCTGCTATCTTCCACGGTCCATGTCCGTCATCACTGTCACCCTCGATCAAGAACGGCTGGAGCGCCTCCTGCTCGGGACCGTCGTGGTCCCCCGCCCGGCGGCCGTCTTCAGCGTGGCGGGGCCCGGTGTCCTGGAGTGTCTCCAGGGGCTCCTCACCAACGACGTCGTGGGCCCCGGGAGCGGGACGCTGGTATACGGCGCCATGCTATCCCCGAAGGGGATGATCCTCTTCGATTGTTGGGTCTGCCGGGGCCAGGGGGCCTTCTACCTCATCGCGCCCGAGGCGGCGCGGCCGGCGGCACTAGAGTTGTTTCAACGCACCCTCCCGCCTCGCCTCGCCGCCGTGGAAGATCTGAGCGACCGATGGTCGACAGTCTGGGTGTATGGAGCCCGCGCCTGCACTTCGTTGACCCAAGCCTCCGGAGCCACGTTCCCCACCGCCGCCGGGCACCTCGTCGAACTCGGCGACCAGGGGGACCTCTTGGCCGCTCGCGGTACCCCCGCCGCCCCCTTCGGTGGGCTCGTCCTCGGCGAGGCGGGTGCGGTAGGCGAGATGACCCGGCGGTTGGAGAGCCTGGGGGCGGACCGTGGGGCCGACGACGAGTATCATGGCGCCCGCATCCTGGCCGGCTGGCCGGCGCTCGGAGCCGAAATCGGTGAAAGGACCCTCCCGCAGGAGGTCCGGTTCGATGAGATCGGCGGCGTCTCCTATACCAAGGGCTGCTACACCGGGCAGGAGACGGTGGCGCGAGTCCACTTTCGCGGCCACACCAACCGATGGCTCGCGGGATTGGTCTGGGATGATGCGGAACCGCCGACGGAGAGTGCCATCCTGTCCGGCGACGCCGCCGCCGGCGAGGTCCACTCCGTACTGTCCCTCCCCGACCGTGTCGTCGGCCTGGGCCACGTGCGACGCCGGTATGGCATCGGGGAGACTCTCCTCGCCGGCGGCCTCCCCGCGCGTCTGACTCCCCTCCCCTTCGATCCGACCGACTTGGCGGCATGATCTTCGTCACCGGGGCCACCGGCCTCGTGGGGCGTGCCTTCCTCGATGCCTGCCAGACCCATGGCCTCGACGTCACGGCACTGATCCGGGATGAACGCTCGCGCCCGATCGTCACCGACCGCGGTGCAGCCGCGGTCCTCGGGGTTGTCGAAGACCCGGAGCTATGGGGACGCGTCGACAACGTCCAGGCGATCGTCCATGCCGCGGCGCTGGTCGCCCCACGGGTCTCGTGGGAGCGCTTCCACGAGGTGAACGTGCAAGGCGCACGGCTGGCGGCACAGCGTGCCCTGGACCTCGACGTGCCGCTCGTTCACATCTCCTCCGTGGCCGTCTACGGCCGCCGAGCCAGCGACGAGCCGGCCGGAAGCATCACGGAAAATCATCCGCAGGGCCGTCTCCGAGCCCATGATTACTACGCCCGTTCCAAGCGGGAAGCGGAGCTCGCGGTCACGGCCTTTCGCCCGCTCGGGCTCGAGGTGTGCGTCCTGCGGCCGTGCGTCGTCTACGGTCCGGGAGACCGGCTCCTCCTCCCCAAGCTCGTGGCGCAGGCCCGCCGTGGTTGGTTCCCCCTCGTGGGGCCGGGCACGGCCCCGCTTTCATTAGTGCATTCGCGCTCGGTGGCAGAGGCGGCGCTGGCGGCCATCGAGTCGGGGGCAGGATGGGGACGAGCATTCAACATCACGGGGGACGACCGCATCTGTGCTCGGGAGGTGGTGGAGACGCTGGCAGCGGCGATCGGACAGTCCATCCGGACCTTCTCCATCCCCGCCCGGCTCGCGCTGGCCCTCGCCGGCCCGCTCGAGGGCCTCGTGCGACTCGCAGGCCCTCACAAATACCCTGGCAGTGTGCGAGGCGCGGTTCGCTTCTGGCGCGGGGGAGACCCGTATGACCATCACGCGGCCACGGCGACCCTCGGCTGGGCGCCCACCGTGCGCCATCGTGAGGCGCTCCTGGACGCCGCCCGCACCTACCTCTGACGCTCGCTGCCCTATATAAGGAAGGACAAGCACGTGCCAAGCTCCGCCCGCCCCAGCCGTCCCCTCACCCTGCACGACCTGTCTCAGAGTCCGTGGGCGGACGCCCCACTCCGGGGCCGCTCGGTCCGCGACGAGCTCCGGGCCAATCTCCTCGCGGCGATCGAATGCCCCGATCCCTTGTTTCCGGGGATCTTCGGGTACGAAGACACCATCGTCCCGGAATTGGTCAACGCCCTCCTGGCGCGTCACGACTTCATTCTCCTGGGCCTTCGCGGTCAGGCCAAGAGCCGGCTCCTCCGTCAGCTGACCCGGTTTCTCGATGACGAGATTCCCATCGTCGCAGGGAGCGAGGTGAACGACGATCCCTTCGCGCCGGTGTCCAAATTTGCCCGGGACCTCCTCGAAGAGCGGGGACCGGAGACACCGATTGCCTGGCTCCGGCGGGAAGATCGCTATGTCGAGAAGCTGGCGACGCCGGATGTTACGATCGCAGACATCATCGGGGACCTCGATCCGATCAAGGCCGCGCGCGGCGGCCACCTCCTTTCGGACGAGCTCACCATGCACTACGGCCTTCTCCCGCGGTCCAACCGCGGGATCTTTGCGATCAACGAGCTGCCGGACCTCGCCGGGAAGATTCAGGTGGGCCTGTTCAACATCATGCAGGAAGGGGACGTCCAGATCAAAGGATACCCCGTGCGGCTACAGCTGGATGTCATCCTCGCCTTCACCGCCAATCCGGAGGATTACACGGCCCGCGGGCGGATCATCACGCCGCTCAAGGACCGGATCGGCTCGGAGATCAGGACGCACTATCCTCCAACCCTCGATCTGGGGATGGCGATCACCGAGCAGGAGGCGTGGGTCGCCCGAGGGGGAATCCCGGTCCGGGTCCCGGAGTTCGTCCAGGCCGCCATCGAACAGATCGCCTTCGAGGCGCGGGGCGACAAGCGCGTGGACCAGCGATCCGGAGTCAGCCAGCGGCTCCCGATCAGCATGATGGAGGTGGTCGTGTCCAACGCCGAGCGTCGCGCCGCCGCGCAGGGAGAGGCGGAAGCAGTCCCGCGGATCGAGGACCTCTACGCGGCCCTCCCCGCCGTCACCGGGAAGCTCGAGCTGGAATACGAGGGCGAGCTGCAGGGCGCGGACACCATCGCCAAAGGACTCGTCCGGCGTGCCGTGGGCCAGGTCTACCTCGATCGCGCCGGGGGGGCGGATACCGATGCCATCATCGCCTGGTTCGATCAGGGGGGCGCCCTCAAGGTCTCGGGTGATCAGGCGGCACGGGCGGCCCTCGAGGGATTCCAGGTCGTCCCTGGCCTGGTCCCCTTCGTCCACCAGCTCGGGCTGGCAGCCGAGTCGGACGTGGCCGGAACCGTGGCCGGCTGCGAGTTTGTGCTCGAGGGCCTCACCGCCCATCGCAAGATCACCAAGAGCGAGGAGCTCGGCTATATGAAAGGGATGGGGCGGCCCGGCGGCGCAACGCCCTGACGTTCTCGCCCAGCGACCGGCCTGGCCCGGCCGCCACGAGGGTGCGGTGTGGTCTGGGCGGGTCGGGCTGAGGTGATCCCCCTCGATGCGAAGTCACGCCCGAGTCACACCCTCGTGGCATCCTGCGGCTCCTCCTTCCCCCCGGGTGGTCTATGTGGCGCACAATCCGTCCGCTTCTTCTCCTAGGCGCGTTCGGGCCGACAGCAGTCCTCCCTGTTGCAGGCCAAGACGGCCGTAACCTCCCGGCCGGAGGTGTGGTTCGCTTCCGCACCTCTGGCACCGCGGAGTGGGTCCGGGGCACGCTGCTCAGGTCCTCCGGAGATTCCCTTTGGCTCCGCACGAAGGACCGGGAGGTGGTCGAATCGGTCGCCGCCATGGATGCCCTCCAGATCCTGACAGGCCACGGGACCCGTCTCAAAGAGGGCGCCCTGGTCGGGCTCGGCATCGGTGTCGGGACCACCGCACTCTTCCTCGCGGCATTCTGCGGCGGGGATACCCTGTGCGAGTCCGACGAGTACTTGCGGGCAGGCGCCATATTCACCCTCCCGGCCGTCGTGGTCGGCGGGGCGATCGGGGCGGCGATCCGCGTGGAACGGTGGGAAGCGGCTTCCGGAGGACTGTCGCGTGGAGCGGCGACGGGGTGGATCGTCGGTGTGTCTCTTCGACCCTAGTCTGGCTGGGGAGTTGGAGTGCGCGCGGGCCAGAGACAGGCCGCTGCCAGGACGAGGGTCGCCGCATAGAGCAACGGTGCGACAAGGAGGAGGTCTACGCGGATCGGCACAACGACCGTCCGCATCCAGAAGTACATGTAGGTCTCGTATGGCGCGTACAGAAACCACATCGCCAGGCCGGTGACCGCGAAGAGCTTGCGGCCCGGGCCAAACCCGGACCACCGACGCCGGACCCACCAGGCCAAGAGGATGGCGGGCAGGAAGGCAAGGCCTGGGACGGCCATCAAGAGGACGAGGGGATAGAGGGCCGCTTCAATCATGGACGGACTCCCTAGCGGGTCGGCGGTCCCGCCCCCGGTGCGGCCCGCGCAGCCTCAGCGCCATCCCAGCTGCTCGGCCCGCGCCACAATGAGCGCCGCCGCCCCGTCAAAGCCGAGCCACCCCGTGTTGAGGACCATGTCGTAGTTGGTCGCGTCGTCCCAATCGCGGCCGTAGTACTGCCGGTGGTAGCGCTGTCGATTGCGGTCGATCCGATGCACCGTTGCAGTCGCCTCATCTGGCGGGAGCCCCAGGCGCTCCACCGCCACCCGCACGCGGAACGCCTCCGGGGCCACCAGCCTGACATGGAGCGTGCCCTTCCGCTGGCCCAACACCGCGGGGGCCGCCCGTCCGACCAGCACGACGTGGCCCGTCTCCGCCAGCTCAGCCACGAGGCTCTCCGTGATTTTGACGACCTTCGCCTCGCTCGGGTCCTCGGCTGTCCCGGTAGCCGGCGGGAACAGCTCCGGGGACGAGGTCGCCAGAGTGAGCGCAAGCCGCTCGATGAAAGACGGAACCCGCTCCTCGCGCGCGGCGACCTCCTCGTGGGTCATCCCCGCTCGCGCCGCCACCCGGTCGATAAACTCGTTGTCCACCACCGACCAGTTTAGCGCCTCCGCCACCTCCGTGGCGACGAGACTTCCGCCGGCGGCGTACTGCCGCGAGATCGTGATGAGCATGGGGATAACCTACGCGGCGCCGGGCGGTTCGTTAAGGGCCGCCGGATGGACCGCCTGGAATCGTGGGTCCAGCCTCCGGAGGTGGATGCCGAGCGTGAAGGCGCCGGCCAGAACGACAGTCCCCCCCAGCGCCAGGGACGTGCGCACGCCAAATGCCTGCGCCACCCACCCCGCCTGAAACGCGCCGATCGGAGCCAGCCCCAGTGCCATGAACACGTAGAACCCGATCACCCGACCGCGGAGCTCGTCCGGCGCACCGAGCTGGAGAAGGGTGTTGATGGTGACCCCAGTCAGAACCATGGCCAGGCCGGTCGCGCCGAGCAGTGGGAGGGCCAGCCAGAGCCTGGGCGCCAGCGCGGAGGCCACGAGCAACAGACCGAAGAGCATCCCGGCCCGGAAGACGAGACGCTCCTTCCGAAGATGCGGGCCGTAGCCGGCCAGGAAGAGGGCCCCCGCCAGCGCTCCCACGCCCACCGCCGACACGGTGGCGCCGTAACCGCTCGCACCTACGCCCAGGGCATCCCGCGCGTACACGGGGAGCATCACAATGAAGGAACCGCCGAACACACTCACGATTCCGGTGAGGATGATGAGCGTGCGGGGCCAGGGGCGGTGCCATACATAGCGCATCCCGTCGAGGAACGCCCGTGCCGCGCCGGCCGGCGGGCCCACGACGCCTACTGGAAGGCGCATCAGCGCCAGCGCAACGATCACTGCCAGGAAGCTTGCCGCGTTCAGGTAAAACACGGCCGCCACCCCAACGGACGCGATCACGATGCCGCCGATCGCCGGGCCCACGACGCGAGTGGCGGAGAAGGCGGAGGAATTGAGCGCGATCCCGTTGATCAGGTCGGCCTTCCCCACCATCTCGAACATGAACGCCTGTCGCACCGGCACTTCGAAGGCAGAGAGGAGCCCCTGACCGGCGACAAGGACCATGATCCACCCGACCGTCACACGATTGATTCCCGTGAGCACCGCTAGGACCAGCGCCACGACGAGCATGAGGCTCTGCAGAACGATGAGCGCCCGACGTCGCCGAACGCGATCCGCCACGACTCCACCGTAGAGGGTGAACAACGAGGTCGGGAGCCCGCCGAGGGTGGTGACCAGCCCGACCTTGAAGGCGGAATCGGTCAGCTGCAAAACCAGCCAGCCGATGGCCACCTGCTGCATCCACGTGCCCGACAGCGAGATCAACTGCCCAAAGAGGAACAGCCGGAAATTCCGATGCCGGAGCGCACCGAATGACATTCGGGGCAGCGTAGCCGGGGGTGACGTGGGGGAGGTCTCAGGCACGGTGCAACGTATATCGGAGCCGCCGGGCGGGCCACGGTTGCCCAGCTCGCCCGAACCTCGTAGCATCCGGTAGGCTGGAGGCCCGATGCGCTTCAACACCTATACCAAGTTCCGCCCCGAGTTGGTCGACACGATCAACCTCCAGGCGCTCCTCGACCAGCTGGGGGACTTCCTCCTCCAATCCGGCTTTGCCGGTGATCCGTGGAGTCCCTGGGGCGACCCGTCCGACGACAGCCGATCCCTCGACGCCCTTCGCGACGCCATCCTCCAGGCCCTCATGGACTCGGGCCAGCTCACGCCGGATATGGTCGCGTATCTCCGGGGGGAGGGGAGCGGTGACGAGGAGCGCGACGACGAGATCGAGCGCCAGCTGGCGGAGCTCCTCGATCAGATCGTCCAGCGGCTGATCGACCAGGGCTACCTCACCACGACCGAGTCGCCGCAGATGCCGAGCGGGCATGAGTCGTTCTATGGGCCGGGTGGGCAGGCTCACGCGGCCGCGACCCAGGTCCAATTCAACCTGACCGACAAGGGGATGGACTTCCTCGGCTACAAGACCCTGAAGGACCTCCTGGGCGCGTTGGGGAAGTCGAGCTTCGGCTCGCACGAGACCCCGTACTACGCCACCGGGGTCGAGGTCGAGGGGGGCAGCCGCCCGTACGAATTCGGCGACGTCATGAACCTCGACGTCCCCGGGACGCTCTCTTCGGCGATCGCACGGACCGGCACCACATTTCCGATCGACCTGGACTATGGCGATCTCCTCGTCCACCAGGCCGAGTACCGCTCCTCGGCGGCCACCGTCCTGATGCTCGACTGTTCCCACTCCATGATTTTGTACGGCGAAGACCGCTTCACGCCGGCCAAGAAGGTCGCCCTGGCGCTCACCCATCTGATCCGGACCCAATATCCCGGCGACTCCCTCCGCGTCGTGCTGTTCCACGATTCGGCCGAGGAGATTCCCCTCCCCGCCCTCGCCAATGCTCAGGTGGGGCCGTACCACACCAACACCGCGGAAGGTCTCAAGATTGCTCGGCGCCTCCTCATGAACCAGAAGAAGGACATGCGCCAGATCATCATGATCACGGATGGGAAGCCCTCCGCCCTCACGCTCCCCGACGGCCGCATCTACATGAACTCGATGGGCCTGGATCCCACCATCCTCAAGGCCACTTTCCGTGAAGTCGCGGAATGCCGCCGCTCCGGGATCGTGATCAACACATTCATGCTGGCGCGGAACCATTCCCTCGTGGAGTTCGTCAAGGAGGTCGCTGCCATCTGCCGGGGGAAGGCCTACTTCACCAACACGATGACGCTCGGCCAGTTCATCCTGATGGACTTCCTCAAGGGGAAGACCCGGCGTGTCGGGTGAGCGCCCCCACGGGCGCCCAGGACCGCCTCCCCGTCGCCACGCTCGCCAGCCTCGCGCGCCTCATCCCCGAGTGCCGGCGATGCCCCCGCCTCCGACGACACTGTAGCCAGATCGCCGCCGCCAAGAAACGCGAATTCCAGGAGTGGGACTACTGGGGAAAACCGGTCCCGGGGGTCGGCGATCCCAGAGCGCGGCTCCTGATCGTCGGCCTGGCACCAGCCGCCCACGGTGCCAACCGGACTGGACGGATGTTCACCGGCGACTCGAGCGGCGATTGGCTCTACGAGGCGCTCCACCGGTTTGGCTTCGCCAACCAGCCCACCTCCACCAGCCGGGACGACGGACTCCGGCTTCGTGACTGCTACATCTCGGCGGCGGCGCGCTGCGCCCCTCCAGGGAATCGACCGACCGCCGCGGAGTTGGAAGCCTGCCGCCCATTCCTCGAGGAGGAACTCCGACTCCTGGACCGGATCGAGGTGGCGCTGGTTCTGGGTCGGGTCGCGTGGGAACGATGGCTCAGGGCTGCTGGATGGTGGGCGGCCCTCTCCGCGCGCGAGCGACCCGCCTTCGGCCACGGCGCCGAGCACACCCTTCCGAACGGCCTGACGCTGGTATGTTCGTATCATCCCAGCCGGCAGAACACCAACACCCGCCGGCTCACCCGGACCATGTGGCACGCCATCTTTCGGCGGGTGCGAGAGAAGTTGTAGGCGGGGCAGCGGGGGCTGTCGAACAGATCCTGCGCCAGGCAGGTCCGTCAGGTGCAAGCGCGGTACCGAGGAACCCTCCTTCCATCCTTGGCTCCTCTACCGCCCGTTGCCGCCTATCACCGCCTCCTCCCACCCATTACCGCCCCGCCACCACGCGCTTCACCATCGCGCCTCGCTCGATCCGACTGCCGGGCTCGAGGCCGTTGATCAGCGCGACGGTCTCGACGGGCACCGTGGAGGGGAAGCGCCGGTGGAATTCGGCGAGCGTCATCGCCCGGTCGGCGGTGACGATGTCGATGCGATCCGGTTGTTTGGCGAGGACAGCGGGATCCGCCTCTCGTTGAAAGCTTCGGATCACGCGCCCAAACGTCGCCTCGTACTCCCCGTACTTCCCCTCGGGCGTATACCCGAGGAGCTGGTAGACGGTGCCGTTGTATCCGATGAACGCCACCAGGCCGCGGACCATCCCCTGCTCGGTCTGGGCCCGGAACTGGCGCCACTCGGACGGGAAGCCGTTGACGGTCTCGCTCGTCCGACCGATCTCGATGATGCCTTCCTGGGCGGTGAACTGATTGGCGACGGTCGCCGGACTCTCACGCCCGCCCAGACTCAACTGGACGATCGCGTCTTGGCCGCCGCTGATCCCCACCACAGCCTGCGCACCGTTTTGCGTCTTCCAGCCGTCCGGGAAGATGAACCGAAAGGCCAAGTCCGGATGGTGAAAGATGGCCCCGTCGAAATATCCCTGCCGCGGATTGGGACCGTAGATGAGGCCGTCGATGTGGCGCAAGTATTCGGCGCGATGAACCGTGAGCGCGCTGGAATCGCTGGTCATCGCCGCCACACGTGCCTCCGCCTTCTGCACCCGGTTCTCCGGATCGGGGTGCGTCGATTGCCACTCGGGGACGCGCCCCGCAGCGCCCCCGCTCACCCGATCGAGGATCTTGAACATCTCGACCGCCCCCCGCGGGTCCCAGCCCCCCCGTGTCATGTAGCGGAAGCCCAGCTCGTCGGCCTGGCTCTCGTCGTCGCGGGAGAATTTGAGAAAGAGGATCCCTAGCCCCGCCCCGGCGATCTGATGGAGCGGCGCGAGGTCCGGCGTGAGGATGGCGCCCACACCGAGTCCCAAGGTGGCAAGCTGCGCCTTGCTGATCTGGCTCGCCGAGTGGCGTGCTGTGACGTGCCCGATCTCGTGTCCGAGGACGGACACCAGCTCGGCCTCCGACGTCATGTGCCCCAGGATGCCGCTGGTGACGAAGATTGGACCGCCGGGAAGCGCAAACGCATTGACGACGGGGTCCTCAAGGACCGTAAACGACCACGGGAGTTGGGGCCGCTCCGATGTTGCCGCCAAGGCCAGCCCCAATCCACGCACGTACTGCTGGACCTCCGAATCGGGATACACTGTCATCGACGCCCGGACATCCCGAGCGCCCTCCTGCCCCATCTGGATCTCCTGCGACTCCGAGACCAGGGACAGCTCCCGCCTCCCGGTCGCGGGGTTGACCGCGCATCCGGCGATGACCGCGGCGCCGACGACGCGCATTCCGTAGGTGATTCGCATCACGAGACTCCTGGGAAGCGGGGATCCGACGGGACCAACCCGTCGGAAGGATCATAATCCGACGTCCCGATCCAATACAACGCGACCGGCCTGCAACCCTGGCAGGGGGTGGGTCGTAGGTGTTGGAATCCCTCGACTCCTTCTGGAGGTGTCATGGCCGTGTCCCCCCCCCGTGCGGTGCTGGTCTGTGCGTTCACCCTCTGCCTCGGGTTCGCCGACACCCCCGGAGAGCTCTCCGGGCTGGTCTCGGACCCGGGCGGTCGGCCCCTCGCGGGCGCTACCGTCTCCGCCACCGGAGACGTCCGGAAGACCGTCACGGTGCTCACGGATGCCGGAGGGGCGTTCGCGTTCCCGGCGCTCCCCGCCGGGCGGTACCGCGTGGAGGCGTCGCTCCCCGGCTTCCAGCCTACGATCCGTGACTCGGTCCTCCTCGGCGATGGGGCGGCTCTGGCCCTCAGGCTCATGCCGGGCGACCCGATGGCCGGCGCGGCCAGCGCCGCCTACCTCAACGCCCTCACGGACGGAGAGGAGAAGCGCCGGTTCATCCTCGACTGCACGGGCTGCCACCAATTCAGTGCCGTAACCGTCCGGATGGGCGACCGCCTCAAGACGGAATCGGAATGGGAGGACCGCATCGACCAGATGCTCCAATTCGCCGGCCCCTATTCCAACTTCCCCATCATCTCGACGTACCGGGAGGCGGATCGCACGGCCGCCTGGCTGACACGTGAACTGGGCCAGGGGACCCCCCGCTTCTCGCCTTTGGACCCACGGCGCCCGACGCCGGCGGACGGGCGGGTCGTGATCACGTCTTATCCCTTCCCCAAGGGCCAGGACCTTCCGCACGACGTGAAGGTGGACGCGGCCGGCCAGGTCCTGGTGACGGGGATGTTCAGTCACGCGATGCAACGCCTCGATCCGGCCACGGGGGAGTTCACCGAGGTGCCTATCCCCGTTCCGGCCGCCAATCCGCGTGCGGTGGACTTGGACGATCGCGGCCGGTGGCTGGTCCTCCTGGGCAACCCGAGGAAGATCGCGCGATACGATCCGGTGGTGGCAACATGGAGCATGTTCGACATCCCGGTCTATCCACACAGCATCGTATGGGACCCGGCGGGCGCGGTGTGGTATAACGGCCACTTTACCCAGAACCCGACCGTGTACCAGCGGCTCGACTTGGACACTGGGGAGCAACGGCGCTATCCCGTCCCCGCCCCGCTGGGGTTCGACGGTTCACCGATCCCGTACGAGATCCGCCGTGGACCGGACGGCACGATCTGGGGCTCGGAGCTCGCCGGCAACCGACTGGTGCGCATCGATCCGGTGAGCGGCGTCGTCAAGGCCTATGAGCTCCCGACGAGCCACAGCGGCCCGCGCCGGCTCGATGTCGACACGGCCGGGATCGTCTGGGTGCCTGAGTACGCCGCAGGCAAGCTGGCGCGGTTCGATCCCGCGACGGAGCAGTTTACCGAGTTTCCCCTTCCCACCCGAGACGCGCTCCCGTACGTGGTGCGGATCGATCGACGCCGGGGGACGATCTGGCTGGCGGAGGCGGGGGCGGATCAGCTCGCGAGATTTGATCCGGCCACGGGGACGTTTGAGGAGTTCCCCCTTCCCGACCGCTCCACGCTCGTCCGCCACATCGACATCGACGAGCGCACCGGAGCAGTCTGGGCTGCGTACGGTCACTCGCCGGCGCGGTCGCCCAAGATCGTTCGTTTGGAACTTCGGGAATAGCCTTTGCCGACCGCCTGCTGTACGTGTCGCCCCGTGGCTAGCATCAGTCTCCCCCGCACCGCGCACGCCGGACCGCAGGCGGGGAGAGCGATCTCGGGCGCCGAGGCACCATCGGCATCGACCCACCACACCAGCGCGTTCACCACATCGCCGTCCAGATGGGCGCCGACGTCCGTGGCGATGATCGCCAACGCCCGCTCCGGGGCGAGTCCCGCGCGGCAGGGCCGGTCCGCCGTCAGCGCCTCATAGACGTCGCCGGCCAATGGGGGACACCGTGCCCCGAAGGGACAAGACCGCCCAGCGGACCGCGCCACCCGGCCGTGCATTGTGCCCGGCCGAAGGCGCGGAGGCTAGGTCTGCTCGGGCACCAGGCGCTCCAGCGCTTCTCGACCGATCGTAGGCTTCCACGACCACATCTCATACTGGGCGACGCCCTCGCGCACGAAGGGATCCTGATCGCGAATCCGATCGAGGGTGCCGATGACGTCCCCGTCGGGGACGCTGAGGAGGAGGGCACCCCCCACCCGGGGCTCGAACGGCCCGGAGGCGACAAGCCAGCCCGTCTCCCGCAGGCCGCGCAGATAGGCCCGGTGCGCCTCGACGTGGGGGAGCACCTCCTCCAGCGGACAACGATAGCGGATCACGGCGATGGCAAACATGAGGAAGCGCCCCGGATGGAGTCACCTGGAACGTACCCACCCGCGCCACTCGACCGCCAGGGACGCGATCACCGTCGAGGCCTCGCCCCTCCCCGGGCGCCCGTCTAGATTCCGGACATTCGGCATCCCCCCTCCGCAGGAGTCTGTCATGTCGTGTGTCCGCTCGCTCGCCCTCGCTTCTCTCGCCATTTCCCTGGCGGCGTGCAGTGGCGCGACCCCGCCGCCCCAATCCCCGGCTCCGGCGGCCGCCCCTGCGCGTGCTCCACAGCCGGACGCCTCGACACCCGCGATGGGGCCGCGGCCCGCGCGGGTCACGGTCCAACCGTCGACGCTCACCCTCAAGGTCGGTGACACGGCGACGGTCACCGCGGTCGTGGTCGATTCCGCCGGGCAGGCGATCGACACCCGGGTCCTCTTCGTCTCCAGCAATCGGCGCTCGCTCATCGTGACCACCGACGGCCACGTCCAGGCGATCGACGGGGGGGACTACGAAGTGCGCGCGCTGCTCCCCAGCGCCCCCCGCGTCCGCGGGGAAGTCTCGGTTCATGTGGAGTATCCCCCGGTGGCATCGCTAGGGTGGGTGGATCCGCACGAACGGATCTATCTCGGCGCCGTCGTCCCGCTCGCGTTGACGATCACCGACGGCGGCGGCCATGAGCGCAGCGACGTCACGGTGCAGTGGGCATCCAGCGACCCGTCGATCGCCTCGATCGACCGCTACGGGGTGCTCACCGCTCACCGAACCGGGCAGGTCACCCTCCGCGCGTCGGTGGACTCGGTGTCCGTGAGCCGTACCGCACGGGTGGTCCCCAATCCCGTGCGGACCATCCGCATCAGCGTCTCGGCCGATTCCGCCCGCACCGGCGATGTCATCCATGTCGCTGCGCAGGCGCTCGACGCCAAGGGCCAGCCGGTGGCGGATGCCCCGATTCTGTACAGCCTCGCCCCGATGGTGGCAGACACGCTCTTCGCCACGTCGGCGCCAGCGGAGATCGACGCCGAGGGGCGCTTCGTGGCGGAGGAACCGGGCCGCTACACTGTTCTGGCGACGGGACCGGGTGTGGTCGTCCAGACGGGAATCACCATCACGGCACGGGACGTGAGCCAACGCGTACAGCTCGTGGGACGGGGCGCGGTGCGCGACGTCCACACCAGCGACCTGTGGATCTGGCAGGGAGCGGACGGGCGTGACTACGCCGTCACGGGAACGTGGGGGGCCAACGGGGTCGCCTACTTCTGGGACGTGACCGATCCGGCGGCCGCGTTTCTTGTGGACAGCGTCATGGTCGACGCTCGGACAGTCAACGATGTCAAGATATCCGAGGACGGCCGAGTGGCGGTGCTTACACGCGAAGGAGCGTCCAACCGAAAGAATGGCATCGTCATCCTCGACGTTTCCGATCCGAGGAACGTCCAGATGCTCTCGACCTTCGACGATGAACTCACCGGCGGGGTCCACAACACGTTCATCTACCACAATCACGTCTTTGCAGTCAACAATGGCACTCGGTACGACATTATCGACATCTCCGACCCGAGGATGCCGCACCGGGTCGGGCGGTTCGAGCTCCAGGTGCCGGGCCACCGCGTCCATGACGTGTGGGTCGAGGATGGGATCGCGTACTCCTCCAACTGGGCCAACGGCGTGGTTCTCGTAGACGTCGGCAACGGCGTGGCCGGCGGCACCCCGGAACATCCGGTGGAATTTGCCAGCTACAAGTACCCGATGAAGTCCACCCACGCGGCCTTCCCCTACCGGAGCCCCACCGGGAAGTTCTACGTGTTCATCGGGGACGAGATGTTCCCCTACGGGCTCAACACCGCCGCCGGCGGGACTCCCAACGAAGCCCGCGGTTACATCCACATCGTGGACTTCACCGATCCCGACCACCCGCAAGAGGTGGCGCGCTATCAGGTCCCGGAGGCGGGATCCCACAATCTGTGGGTCGAGAACGACAAACTGTACGTGGCATTCTACAACGGCGGGCTTCGCGTGGTGGACGTCTCCGGCGAACTCAAGGGCAACCTCTACGCCCAGGGCCGCGAGATCGCCCGGTACATGTCGTACGACCCCGAGGGGGTCATTGCCAATGCCCCGTTTGTCTGGGGACCGCAACCATACAAGGGCAACATCTTTTTCACCGATTGGAACAGCGGCCTGTGGACGGTCACGCTGGAGCCACGGGAACAACCCCTCACCCCATGAAGAGTCGAACGGCAAGGCTCCTCTTCGCAACGGCGCTCGGCCTCGCGGCGGTGGGTCGGTCGGGGCCGGTCCGGCCGCTGTCCGCGCAGGATGCCCGACCAACGATGTACCGCGCCTACGTAGCCTCGGAGTCGGACGACGTCGTCTCACTGGTGGCGTTCCGTCCGGGCGGTGGATTGACCGTCGAGAAGGTCATCCCGGTCGGCTTCCTCCCGGCCGAGACCGAGGGGCCGCACGGCCTCGCCGTGAGCCGGGACGGGACCGAGTGGTTCGTCACCCTGGCCCACGGGATCAACAACGGGTCCCTCCTCCGCTATCGGACGGGCGCCGACACCCTCGTGGGGCGGGTGGAGCTTGGGCTCTTCCCCGCCACGGTCACCACGTCACGCGACGGACTCTTTGCCCTCGCCGTCAACTCCAATTTCTTCGGCGACATGGATCCCAGCACGATCTCGATCGTGGAAGTGGCAACCATGACGGAGGTGGCCCGCCCCGTCACGTGCACCATGCCACACGGATCCCGCATCGGCTTCGACCGACGGTACCATTACTCGACCTGCATGATGGACGACGCCCTGGTCCAGACCGACCTCCGGTCGCTGGGCGTCTCACGGATGCTCAACGTCGCCACCGGAGCAGCGATGGCTTCACCCGGACACCGTCACGGTGCTCCTCCGACCTGCTCCCCCACCTGGGCCGCGCCGTCGCCGGCTGCGCCGGTGGTCTACGTCCTCTGCAACAAGGGCGATGAGATCGTCGAGGTGGACGCCCAGTCGTGGATGGTGCGCCGGCGATGGGCAGCCCCGCGCGGGCCCTACAACGGAGACCTCACTCCTGACGGGCACCGCCTTGTCGTAACGGAAAAGCAGGGGAGCGAAGTCACGGTCTGGGACCTCGAGTCTGCCACGGAACTCGCCCGGCTCCCCACTGCCCGGAAGGTCGCGCATGGCGTCGCGATCACGGCCGACGGTAGGTACGCCTTCGTCACGGCGGAGGGGATCGGCGGGGAACCGGGCTCGGTCCAGGTGTTGGACCTGGCCACGCTCGCTTTCGTGGCCGGGGCCGATGTCGAGAAACAGGCCGGCGGCGTGGCCTTCTGGGGGGCCGACTAGCGACCCAGCACACGGCGGATGCGATCCACCTGACGCCGGTGATGGCGGATGTGACGCGCCGTAAACTGGAGGCCCTGATCGAGGGTGAGCCAGCCGGCGACCGGATGCCGGAAGCGAGGCCGGTGGAGCTCCGACGCCGCCATCGGGGCAAGGCGGGAACGGATCGCGGCGCGCGCTATCTCCCAGCGCGTGGCCAGGGTTGCGAACGGGATGGCGCCCGTCGGTACCAGTCGAGCCGAGGGGACGCGAACCCGGAGCCGTAGGGCAAAGATCAGATAGATCAGCTGGAGCTTCACGACCGAGTGCAGGGTCACACGCCGGCCCGCCGTCGGCGCCTTGTCGAACCCCGCCACGATCCACTCCTCCGCAATGACCAGATGCTCCATCACGTGAAGCGCAGACCATGCGCCGAGGACCGGGACCCACGCCTGGTCCTCCGGTGGTAACTCCTCGATCCGGGCCGTGAATCGCGAGCGCTGGCCCTCCAGGTCGGCAAACCGCGCTGCCAACCGCCGAGTCGCAAATGCCTCGCTCAGAAGCCCCCCAGCGGCCGCCCCCCCGGATGCCACGTCGGGGCCGGCCCGTCCGCCAGCACCCGGGCGGCGCCGATGGCGGTGTGGATGACCGCCGCCAAGTGAGGGTAGTCGATCCGGTCGGCTTCATCCGAGGGCCGGTGGTAGTCTGCGTGGAGACCGAAGGTCGACAGCGTGTGAGCCGGGACGCCCCGCTGTGCCAAGACGATGTTGTCACTTCGGCTGAAGAAGTCCTGCGCCGGACGCGGATCCGGCCGAATGGCGAGTTTGGCCGCTTGCAGGATCTCGCCCATGGTCGAGCGGTCGAACCCCGTGAGCCAGGCTTCACCCCGGCCGCCCATCTTGGGATCGGCTCGGCCGATCATCTCGATTTGGAGGTCGGCTACCGTCCGACTGAGCGGCACCACGGGATGCTCCGCGTAGTACTTCATCCCGATCACACCGATCTCCTCTCCCGTCGACAGGACGATCACGACCGTGCGTTTGGGCCGTGGCCCCTGGGCGAGCGCCCGTGCGATCTCCACGGCTGCCACCACCCCGCTCCCATCGTCGTCCGCCCCGTTGTAGATGGAGTCTCCATCGATCGGGCGGCGAATGCCGAGATGATCGAAATGGGCACCGATCACCACCGCCGTGTCCGCCTGAGACCCTCCCGCGCCGGGGATCTTCCCCACCACATTGACTGCCATCAGCTGTTGCTCGGTGGGGAGGCGTCGGAGCGCTTCGATCGACGGGTAATACTCGTAGCGGAGACGGCCGTCCTGGCGCTCCGACACGTGGAT
>Ga0055480_10000090_pt1 | contig 29277 bp, 24 predicted proteins | sample Muzzi_PWB_D2_FD_57935 | JGI IMG/M metagenome (GOLD analysis project Ga0055480, IMG submission 57935) | Wetland microbial communities from San Francisco Bay, California, USA, that impact long-term carbon sequestration - Muzzi_PWB_D2 | ecosystem: Environmental > Aquatic > Marine > Wetlands ... | reverse complement strand
GATGAAATCGCGGCAGAAATGGGTACCATCAGTTATGAGGTGCTCTGTCTGCTGGGTAATAATAATCAACGACAATATATTGAGTAGAGACGAATGATCCGTTCACAATTGAAAACGGTCCTTGACCACTGTTTTAATCAGGGTGTTGCCGAAGGTCTATGGACTGGCGGAGCGGCCGGCAAATTCACCGTCGAGTTGCCCAAGCATGAGGGACAGGGGGATTTTTCCACCAATTTTGCCCTGGTCCTTGCCGGTGTCGAAAAGAAAAATCCACGGGATCTGGCCAAGGCCATTGCGGCCAAACTATCCGGTCAGACCAATCTCATCGAACGGGTGGAGATTGCCGGCCCCGGCTTTGTCAATATCTTTGTCAGTAAGGATATCTGGCGGGGACTTATCCCAGAGATTATCACCCAGGCAAGCACATTCGGGAAAAGTTCGGTCGGTGACGGCCGGAAGGTGATGGTTGAGTTCGTCAGCGCCAATCCTACCGGCCCGCTCAGCATCGGCCACGGACGGCAGGCGATTCTAGGCGATTCCATCGCCAGACTCCTTGAGGCTACAGGTCACGACGTCTTTCGTGAATATTATTATAACGATGCGGGCCGCCAGATGCGGGTCCTTGGTGAGTCGACCCGGGCCAGATATCTCGAGCTGCTCGGTGAACCGTTCTCCTTTCCGGAGGATGGTTATCAGGGAGAATACATCATCGATATCGCCAAATCCCTCATCGATGAGCAGGGTGATTCTCTGAAAGATCATGCCGAAGTCACTCCGTTTAAAGAACAGGCCGAGAAACATATCTTCAGGGATATCTCTTCCACCCTGCAACGGATGGGCATTGTCTTCGACAATTACTACAACGAACAGTCCCTGTATGAAAACGGTCACATCGATGATGTCGTGGCCAAACTGCGGGAAAAAGGCTATGTCTACGAGCAGGACAATGCAGTGTGGTTCAAGACCACGGCTTTCGGCCATGAGCAGGACCGGGTCATCATCAAAAGCAGCGGCGAACCGACCTATCGTTTGCCGGATATGGCCTATCATCGCGAAAAATTTCGGCGTGACTTCGACTGGCTGGTCAATATCTTCGGCTCGGATCACATAGCCACCGTACCGGATGTCCTTGCCGGGGTGAAGGCGCTTGGCTACGATCCGGATAAAATTACCGTCGTGCTGCATCAGTTTGTCACCCTTACCCGGGATGGCAAGCAGGTGAAGATGTCCACCCGTAAGGCCAATTTTATCACCGTCGATGAACTGCTCGACGAAGTAGGCGTTGATCCGGTCAGATTCTTCTTCATGATGCGCAAGGCGGACAGCCAGCTCGAATTCGATCTTGAACTGGCCACCAGACAGAGTCAGGAAAATCCGGTCTATTATGTTCAGTACGGCTACGCCCGGCTCTGTGCCATTTTGCGGCAGGCTGCGGAAAGAGGCTTTGCCGACCCGGAATTCGAAGCCTCAGAGGCGGCGCTCCTCCGTGAGCCGGAAGAACTCAAACTGCTGAAAACCATGTCGACCTTTCCGGGAACTATTGAAGGCAGCGCCCTCGAATTGGCCCCGCATAAGGTCATTTTTTACCTGATGGAACTTGCGGGACAACTGCATAGCTACTATAACAAGCACAAGGTGATTTCTGATGACCTTCCCCTCAGCCGGGCCAGGCTCTGCATGATTAAGGCCTTGCAGGTGGTGTTGAAAAACGGTTTGAACATGGTTGGGCTTTCGGCACCGGAAAGAATGTAAGGCGGCTACTCCGGATGGCAGCTAAACGAAAACCCCAGGCAAAAAAACTGAAATTCGAGCTGACCAAGAGTGCGGTCGCCGGCATCGGCGTGATCGCCTTTTGTCTTTTCCTCTGGATGTTTTTGCTTGGCGTCTGGGTCGGACAGACGATCTTGATGCCATCCTCTGCAAAAAGCGAACTTGCCGTCGGGCAGACGGTAAAAAAAATTGGACCACTGGTTATTCGCGCTGAAAAGAAGGTCGTCAAAAAAGTCGAATAACAGGCGGATCGACATGCGAAGACGTGCCGATCCGCTTCAAGAATGACTGCTTTAAGAACAACTGGCAGAACCGAGTTTTACAGATCATAATCAACGGCTGGATACGATGATACAAAAAATACTGACCAAGGTTTTCGGAAGCAGCAATGACAGGTATCTGAAACAATTGAGACCTGTCATTGCCCGGATTAATCAGCTGGAAGAGGATATCCAGCCCCTGGAAGATGCGGCGCTGGCCGCAAAAACCATTGAATTCAAACAACGGCTGGCAAAAGGCGAATCGGTGGATGATGTCCTGCCAGAGGCCTTCGCCGTAGTTCGTGAGGCAGCCAGGAGGATCCTGGGCGAGCGGCATTACGACGTCCAGCTGGTCGGTGGCATTGTCCTGCATCAGGGAAAGATTGCCGAGATGAAGACCGGTGAGGGGAAAACCCTGACTTCCACCCTGCCGGTGTATCTTAATGGACTGACCGGTAAGGGGGTGCATGTGGTAACGGTCAACGACTATCTTGCCGCCCGTGACAGTGAATGGATGGGCAAGGTATATACCTTTCTCGGTATGAACGTCGGGAAAATTATTCACGGCATGGATGACCAGGAGCGTCGGGCCGCCTATGCTGCAGATATCACTTATGGGACCAACAACGAATTCGGTTTCGATTATCTCCGGGACAATATGAAGTTTGAACTTGCTGATTTCTGCCAGCGGGGGTTCAACTTTGCCATCGTCGATGAGGTCGACTCCATTCTGATTGATGAAGCCCGGACGCCGCTCATTATCTCCGGCCCGGCGGATATAAGCACCGAATTGTATAAAAATGTCGATCGGATCATCCCTAAATTTAAAAATGATGAGCATTTCACCGTCGATGAGAAGGCCCGCCAGGTCTCCCTGACCGATGAAGGGGTGGCTCTCGGGGAAAAAATGCTTGAGGTTCAGAATCTTTACGACCCGAACAGTATCGAAAAACTCCACCACCTCAATCAGGCCTTAAAGGCCCACGTGCTCTTTAAAAAAGATGTCGACTATATCGTCAGGGAAAATCAGGTGATAATCGTTGATGAGTTCACGGGCCGGACTATGGAGGGCAGGCGCTACAGCGACGGCTTGCACCAGGCTCTCGAGGCCAAGGAGCGGGTAAAAATTGAACAGGAGAATCAGACACTGGCCTCGATCACGTTTCAGAATTATTTCCGGATGTACGACAAACTCGCCGGCATGACCGGTACCGCCGATACGGAAGGACCGGAATTCAAAAAAATATATAATCTCGATGTGGTTGTCATGCCGACCAATCAGCCGATGATTCGTGACGACTATGCCGATGTTATCTATAAAAATGAGGCAGCTAAATATCGGGCGGTAATCAGGGAGATTACCGATCTTCACGAGGCCGGCCGGCCGGTGCTGGTCGGAACCATTTCCATCGATGTCTCGGAAAAAATTTCCTCCATGCTGAAGAAAGCTAAGGTTGCCCATGAGGTTCTCAATGCCAAGCATCACGAACGCGAAGCCGAGATTATTGCCGGGGCCGGGCAGCTCGGCAAGGTGACCATCGCCACCAATATGGCCGGGCGCGGGACCGATATCAAGCTGGGGGAGGGAGTCGTTGAGGTAGGCGGACTGCATATCCTCGGGACCTCCCGTCATGAATCCCGACGTATCGACAACCAGCTGCGTGGCCGTGCTGGCCGTCAGGGCGATCCCGGGTCGTCGCGATTTTTCCTGTCGCTTGAGGACGATCTGCTGCGTATCTTCGGCTCAGGCCGCATAACCACGATCATGGACAAGCTGGGGATGGAGGAGGATGAACCCATCGAGCACAACATGATCTCCCGGGCCATTGAGAATGCCCAGCGGAAGGTAGAGGGGCATAACTTCGATATGCGAAAACACCTGCTTGAGTATGATGATGTCATGAACAAGCAGCGAGAGCTTATCTATCAGCAGCGCCGTGATGTCCTGGAGAAGGATGATGTCAGTGAGGTGGTCCAGGATATGATTGAGGACCTGGTCGACGAGGTAACCGGAGAATTCTATCAGGATCGGCTCGATTCCGTCGAATGGGATTGGCCCGAATTTAAAACCCGTATGGGCGAGCTTTTCCACCATGTTCCTGAATGGAAAGAGGATGAACTGGACGGTTTGAAACTGGAATCGTTCAGAGAAAAAATCCTCGACTTTGTCCGGGAGGCCTACAAATCCCAGGATGAGGTAAATGGTCCCGATACTCAGCGGCAACTTGAAAAACTGATCCTGCTGCAGATAGTCGACAGCCACTGGAAAGATCATCTGCTGTCCATGGACTATCTGAAAGAGGGGATCGGCCTGCGCGGTTATGGCCAGAAGAATCCTCTCAATGAATATAAGCGTGAAGGCTTTGACATGTTCGGCCAGATGGTGGAGACCGTAAAGGCGCAGGTGGTTTCCAGTCTCATGCGGGTTCGGGTTGTGCGGGAAGACGAGGTTGAGCGGCTTGAAGAGGAGCGGCGCAGACGTTACGAGCAGGAGCAGATGCGACTGAACCGGCGGGGGGCGGGAGAAGAAAGCCAGGCTCCGCAACCGGTCCGGCGTGAGGGAGAAAAGATCGGCAGGAATGCGCTTTGTCCCTGCGGCTCAGGTAAAAAATATAAAAAATGCTGCGGGAAAGAGGCCTAGCTTCTCAACACGCGAGACCTACTCTACACAGTTGATCAACCAGTGCAGCAAAAGGGGCCGTCGGAAACATCCGGCAGCCCCTTTTTGTTTGATTAGCCATGGAGTTGATCCGGCTGCATCAGATTGTCTTCCATATGTTTAAGCTCGTCGATGCCCGAGACGACAATTTCCGCATCGGGAATGAGTTCGTCCGTTCCGCGCTTGCCATCGTATTCCATCTGGTTGAGGATATACTTTATACAGTTGATTCGGGCTCTTTTCTTATCGTTTGAACGGATTATCGTCCAGGGAGAAATGGTTCGATTGGTCTCGGAGAGCATCTGGAATTTACGAACAGAGTACTGATCCCAGTATTCCTGGGCCAGGTTGTCGACCGGAGAGAGTTTATACTGTTTCAGGGGGTCTGTTTTTCGTGATTCAAAGCGTTTTTTCTGTACATCCTTAGACACGGAAAAATAGAATTTGAAGAGCTTGATACCGTCTTTCACCAGCATCTCCTCAAACATCGGCACGTCTTTTAGAAAACGTTTATTCTGTTCATCGGTGCAAAAACCCATGACCGGCTCGACCATTGCCCGGTTATACCAGCTGCGGTCAAAGATGACGATCTCGCCGGCGGAGGGGAGATGTGCGACATACCGCTGAAAATACCACTGCGTCAACTCGGTCTCGTTGGGTTTCATCAGGGCGACTACCCTTGTATTGCGAGGATTGAGGTGGGCAATGGCTCTCTTTATCGTACCGCCTTTTCCCGCCGCGTCGCGGCCTTCGAAAAGAATCAACAGCCGTTCCCCGGTTGTTTTCATGGAAACCTGAAGTTTCATCAGCTCTATCTGCAGTTTCTTTAATTCTATCTCATACTGCAGGTGGGCGTTGGATATCCAGATCGCAGTCTTATTGTCACCCTCCTTGGTGTTCAGATTTTTATAGGCAGTTCCCTCAAGCAGCCAGGTCTTCTCCACTTCTTGTTTGCTGTTATTGTCATGCTTGCCGGATTTACGTTTCGCCATCTTGAGCTCCTCGATTCAATTCAGTTTCTTACCTGCCTGATACATTGCGACGTATATTTCAGGGAGATTTTTTTCCCTGATTTTCGTGACAAGTTTGGTAATTTCATAGGTTATCCTGAAATGTTGTACGGTAATGCTATCCCCGGTAATCTCCAAAGTGGCGCAGGATACTCGCGGGTCACCATCGAACATCCTGCCCGCCGAGCCGGGATTGATAAAATGGATGTTCGACAGCATCTTGTGGTACGGCGAATGGGAGTGACCGGTTACCACAATATGGCAGTCGGTCAGGCCGGCCAGTTCATGGAATCTGCTATCCGGTGTATCGGTGAAGAGAAATTCATCGGGGTCGGCGGGGCTGCCGTGAAATATGCCCAGCCGGATCTTCTGTCCCGAGGTCTTGCTGCCGGCCGATTGCAGCACAATTTGTTGCTTTGCCGCCAGGGAGAGGAGGTAACGGCGGCCAGAATTGTTCAATTCATCAGCGGTCGAACTATACATGATCCGTTTCTCAGGTTTCTTCGGTTTTTTCATCTTCCTGCCTGCCAGCAGGTCGAGCACCTTTTGATCGGTATTGCCGAGGATGGAAATCGCCTGGTGTTGGTCGAGCCAACCGAGTGTCTCATTGGGAAAAGGCGCATAGACCAGGGAGTCGCCGGAGTTGACAATATAGTCAAACGCTGTGACATCGAGGCGCCGCTCGATAGCCTCAAGAGCCGGGTAATTGCCGTGAATGTCTGATATCAGAAGGATTCGTATGGTCATCAGAGCAGGGGGGATACAAGTAAGATTGTGTTCTCTTTGAACATTTCCCATTTGCCGCGTTGAGCAAAAAGCTCTACATCAAGCGCGGTCGACTTTTTAAGGTAGTCCTCTTGCACGGCGACCAGCTTCTCTGTGAAGGGTTTACAGTAAATAAAGAGCGTGGCTTCAAAATTCAGCCAGAAACTGCGCATATCGAGATTCACAGAACCAAAAAGTGAAAAATCACGATCGATGGTGATGGTCTTGGAATGGAGAAGGCCGCCGTGAAATAGAAAAATCTGCACCCCTGCATCGGCCAGCTCCTGGTACCTGGCTCGGCTGGCGTATTTTACCAGGAGCGAATCATTATGGCGGGGGATGATGATTCTGACCAGTACTCCCCTCTGGGCGGCAGCCTTCAGGGCAGCGAGCAGAGGCTCATCCGGGATGAAATAGGGAGTCGTTAGGGTCAGTTCCCGCCGGGCGGCATAGATGGTGGTAAGCAGTAGATTATGGATAGCTTCGGGAACAAGACCCGGACCCGAAGGCACGAGTTGGACAGCAGATTTTCCGATCCCGGAGCCGTTGTTCGTATCGCTGACTTTTCGGACCGTTCTAATATCTTTGAGGAGTGACTCAGAGCGAAACTGGCCGGCCTCGGTATCGAGAAACCAGTCACTGATAAAGGTGCCGGCCAGACATTCGACAACCGGTCCTTCCACCTTGACCATCAGGTCGATCCAGTTCCCGACCCCAGCCTCTTTTTTAAAGACCTCTGGATCAACCATGTTCTGACTGCCGGTGAAGGCCAGCTGTCCGTCAATGACGACAAGCTTTCGGTGGTTGCGGATATCGATCCTTGAGAAAAGGGCACTGAATATACCTGCCGGCAATGATCCCTGGATCTTTATCCCGGCTTCTTTCATTTTTGCAGCCGTAGTGCTGTTCAGGAAATCCCGGCTACCGATGGCATCCAATAAAATTCTACAGATCACGCCCCTGGCTGCGGCCTGTAGCAGGGCGTTGATAACCCTGTTCACCCGCCCGCCCTCCTGCCAGATGTAAAATTGCAGGTAACAGGTGGAGGAGGCGCCTTCAATTGCTTCTGTTATGGCATTGATGATATCTTCGGGAACGGTAAAAAGGGTGAGGGCGTTGCCTGCCATAGCCGGGATGCCAACCAGGGTTTCCGCCTGACGGTGGAGGGGAAAACATTCCGGATTGAGCCCGTTCCAGGTGACAGGGGCTCTATTTTTCAGGGTATTCAACCAACGCAGGTAGGTATGGTAAGAAACCTTAGCCCGCTCGGTTCGCCGTTCAGGCAGCCGGTTTTCACCAAAGAGCAGATAGCAGATACCGCCAAGAAAGGGAATGACCAAAACCACCACCAACCATGCCAGGGATACACCATAGGGGCGTTTGCGCATGATCACCCGGACGGAGAGACCGATACGGATAAAAAGGTCGGCGAGCAGAAGCAGTGTTGAAAAAAGGGTATAGCTCCAGTGGAACCCCTGAATATTCATCCTGCCCAACCAATTAATTTTGTTAAAGCCATCTTTAAACGGATATCTTGCTAATATTTTGTAAGGAAGTGGATATTTTCTCTATTCCATAAGAGAAATGTCTTTATCGGAAAATAGAATCGTGCCTGGTTTTCGTCCGTCGTTCATGCTATTTTAAAGTAGCATAATCAGAAGGATAAGTGGTAGATGTATTTTATTATTCCAATGGCAGAAAAAAGGGAAGCGATATATTTACATATGTGTCTGCATTGGGAAGATTGTAGCAGACGTTGAAAAGTCTGCAATCAGCTATGAAAAGGGTAGGACTTCAATGAAAATCGAGGGTTTTTTCTTCTCTGCAGTCGAGGCGGGGATACGATATCCCGACAGATTGGATCTCGGGCTTATTTACAGCGATATTCCCTGTGTCACGGCGGGTGTCTTTACCACCAATCAGATCAAGGCGGCTCCTGTCCTGCTCGATAGAGAGCGACTGAAGGGGGCACATGCCCAGGCCATTCTTGTCAATAGCGGCTGTGCCAACGCCTGTACCGGAGAACAGGGGATGGAAGTGGCCAGGGCCACAAGTATTCTGGCCTCCAAGTCGCTTGGTATTGACGACGAGCTGATCCAGCTCTCTTCCACCGGGGTAATTGGCGAACAGTTACCGCTGGAGCCATTTGAGCGGAGTATGCCGAAGCTGGTCAAAGATCTGTCTCCTGATAATTTCGAAAGGGTCGCTCAGGCGATAATGACTACGGATACCGCGCAGAAAATTGCCCAGACCACGGTGAATTTCGGCGACAAGGAAGTAAAGATCATGGGCATGGCCAAAGGGGCGGGGATGATCATGCCAAAGATGGCGACCATGCTGGCCTTTATCTTTACTGATGCCCGGATCAATTTCCCGGAGTTGCATAAGTCTCTGATCAAGACTGTGGATCGTACCTTCAACCGGATAACCGTTGATGGCGATACCAGCACCAATGATATGGTGCTGGTTATGGCCAACGGGATGGCTGAGAATCCGTGGATTGACGGAGACTCTCCAGAGGAGCAGCAACTCTTCCAGGATGGTCTGGAGACGGTCTTAAAGGACCTCGCCCTCCAGATTGTCAGTGACGGGGAAGGGGCAACCAAGACGATTACCATCAGAGTCTGCGGAGCGAAAGAGAATGAGGACGCGGAGAAAATAGCCAGAACCGTGGCCACATCAAGTCTTGTGAAAACGGCCTTTTTTGGAGAAGATGCCAACTGGGGTAGAATAGTAGCAGCCATGGGGCGATCCGGCGTTCGTTTTTCTCCTGACCGGATTGATCTGGCTTTCGGCAAGGTACTCCTTGTCAAAAATGGTCTCTCTTTGGGAGCAGAAGCAGAGGCCGCTGCCAGCCAGGTGCTCAAAGAAAAAAACTTCACGGTCTGTATTGACCTGAAAGACGGCCCTGGCTGTGAAGAGGTCTTTACCTGTGATTTCTCCATCGATTATGTGAAAATTAATGCCGATTATCGGTCATGATCCACATATCTGTCGAGAAAAGAATCCCCGGTTGGTGAGTCCTGGTCCTTTTGTATGAACATCTTGGCGGTTTATAGCGGGAAGGGCGGGGTTGGCAAAACCGCCACTGCAGTCAATCTTGCTTCGGTTATCGCCCGCTCCGGGATGCGGGTACTGCTCTGTGATATGGATTCTCAGGGGGCGGCATCGTATTATTTCCGTATTGAGCCAAAGAAAAAATATAACAGAGGGAAACTGCTTGAGGGAAAGTTTGAAAAATACATCAAGCAGACAGAGATTACCGGCCTAGACCTTCTCCCTGCCCATTTCTCGTTTCGCAATCTTGATCTGGCGCTAAGCCGGATAAAAGAAGAAGGCCGCAGCAACGCTCTTCTTGGAGTTTTTCAGCCATTACAGTCGGACTATGACTATCTGCTCCTTGACTGTCCGCCGACCCTGACTATTCTTGGGGAAAATATTATCGAGGTAGCGGATCTCATCATCACTCCGGTTATTCCCACCTCCCTTTCGATACTGGCATTAAAACGATTGCTGAAACTCTTCAAAAAGAAAAAGGTCAGTCGGAAAAAAATAACCGCCTTTTTTTCTATGGTGGAAAAAAGAAAGACCATGCATAGCTTGTTCCTGGATGAATACGGCTCACATCCGCTCTTTCTTGAGACGTACATTCCCTTTATGGCCGAAATTGAAAAGATGGGTCTTGTTCGGTCCCCGGTTGTCGGAGACGGCAGGGTGTCGCCGGCTGCCGAATTGTATATAGGACTCTGGCAGGAAATTTTACAACGAGGCACTGGCCTGTGAAACGACTCTACCTCATCCGCCACGCCAAATCCAAATGGTCAAATCCCGACCTAGACGATTTCGACAGACCTCTCAATCGACGCGGGAAAGAGGATAGTCCCAAAATGGCTGCCCGACTGGCAGCCGCTGGTATTCGTCCTGATCTCATTGTTGCCAGTCCGGCTAAAAGAGCGAGAAGAACCGCTGTCAACATGGCCAGGGGAACCGGGTATAGGAGGGGTGATATCCATTTTTACAAGGAGCTGTATCTCGGCGACTTTACCTATCATCTGCAGCTGATAGAGGAACTTCTGCAACAGGTTGATGTTCTCTTTCTGGTTGGACATAATCCAACAATGACCGAGTTGGGGGAACATCTGACTGGGAGATATTTCGGCAATGTCCCGACCTGTGGTATCGTTGCCGTAGAGTATCCTCAGCCGGAAGGATTTGTCGCCGAGAGCGGTGCAGGGACACTGCTCTTCTTCGACTATCCGAAAAAATCGAACGAATCCCGGGGACAGTAAATGATTGGTGATGCAGTTGAAGGAGAGAAAAGAGCGGTGTCTTTTCGTCTGGCCTTGCCGTCTTTACTGCTCCTGACTTCGGTCTTTCTGCTGAATTTTATTTCCCGGATCATTTTTTCACCTTTGCTACCGGCAATAGAACAGGACATGCATTTGGCCCATGCCGTGGTTGGATCTTTTTTCCTTTTTATCTCTGCCGGTTATTTTGTTTCCATCCTGTTGTCGGGAGCGGTATCCTCCTTGTTGGGACATAAATGGACCATTGTGCTTTCGACTCTCGGGTCCGGCCTGATGCTCTCCCTCATCGGTTTTTACACATCGGTGCCGGCAATTCGGCTCGGCTTGTTCTGTCTGGGGTATGCCGCCGGGTTATATTTGCAATCCGGGCTGGCAACCATCGCCCGGCTGGTAGCACCGTCCTATCTCGCCCGGGGAGTGGCTGTTCATGAGCTGGCTCCCAATATTGGTTTCGTGATGGCCCCTTTACTCTGCGGCCTGATGCTGCGCTATGTCTCCTGGCGTGAAGGCCTGCAACTTCTCGGTCTGGTCATGGGCTGCATGGGTTGCCTGTATGCGATTATTGGCTCGGATAATGGTGTGAAGGAAAGAAAGATGGATTTTGCCGTCGTTCGCCATCTTCTGACACTCCCGCCGTTCTGGTTGATGGTTCTCCTTTTTTCTTTTGCCATCTGTTCAACTCTTGGCATTTATGCCATGCTCCCCTTGTATCTGGTTACGGAACATGGGATGGATCAGGAGGCAGCCAACAGACTGGTTTCACTTTCCAGGGTCAGCTCTGTGCTTATGCCCCTGGTGGCCGGCTGGCTTGGTGATCGTTTCGGTAATATTCTGGTCTTAAAAGGTGTGCTCTTTCTTGCCGGCATTCTCACCATTCCGCTGGGACTGTTTACCGGCCAGCCGCTCGTTGTCTTTGTGGTTCTGCAACCGATGATAGCCGTCTGTTTCTTTCCCTCGGGGTTTGCCGTCCTGTCCGGCGTCGGCGGTGCAGAAGCACGCGGTTTGGCGATTTCGCTCTGTATCCCTCTTGCTTTTCTCATTGGTGGCGGTGCCATGCCGATGGCTATAGGTGGGGTTGGCGACCATTTCAGTCTGGCAACCGGTTTTGTCGGCATCGGCTGTACCATTACTATGGCTGCGGCCATTGCGTTTTTGCTTGGGCGAAAGAGAGCCATTTTCCTGTAATCGTTCTAATTCTATTTGGCTAACTGTTCGAGGATATAGCATGGTACCGGTACTTCCCAACTGCCTGCACTGTACCCATTATTTCATTACCCACGATCCCGGCCAGCCTTACGGCTGCCGGGCGATGGCCTTTAAATCACGGATCAATCCTGCCCGCCTGGTCTATGAGACTTCCGGCATGGTCTGTCAGCTCTATTGTCCAAAGAAGAATGGGACCACTGGGTCCGGGTCAAAAATTGCAACCTGAGGTTACAGGTTGTGCTTACATAATACATTCGGACACACTCCCTGCTACCTTGAAAAAGAAGATCAGCCTGAAAGATTTGTTCAAATCGCTTTGCCTTGAGACCTGGGTGACCGCTTGGGAGTTGATCAGGATAACCATCCCGGTAGCCATTATTACTAAAATTCTCGAGGAGTTTGGGCTGATTGGCTATCTCAGCACTTTTCTTGAACCGGTGATGGGATGTATAGGGTTGCCTGGTTCCCTTGGCTTGGTCTGGGCGACGGCCATTCTCACCAACCTGTATGGCGGCATTGCCGTTTTTGCCACCCTGGCTCCAGGACTGCTCTTGACCAGCAGCCAGATCACCGTGCTCTGCTCGGCGATGCTTATCGCCCATTCCCTGCCGATTGAGCTGAGTGTCAGTCAGCGGGCCGGCGCCAATCTTCTGCCCATTGGTCTTCTTCGGCTGGGTGGCGCTGTGGTCTATAGCTTTTTGCTCAGTCGGCTTTGCCATGGGCTGGACCTTTGGCAGGAGCCGGCCACCATTTTGTTTACTGCGCCCGGCGGGTCTGCGGACCTGTTGGCCTGGGGGATTGCCCTGATGAGAAATCAGGGACTGATAATTTTGATAATTTTTTGTATTGTCCTCTTCATGCGGCTCTTCAAAGCCATTGGACTCCTCACGCTGCTGGAAACGGTTCTTGCCCCGGTGTTGCCGTTTTTCGGTATGGGTCGGCAGGCGGCACCAATCACTGTGGTGGGAATGATCATGGGTATCGGCTACGGTGGAGCATTGATAATTCGAGAGACGAGCACCGGCAAGATGGCCAGAGAGGAGGTATTTAATGCCATGGCCTTAATGGGGCTCTGTCACGGACTGATAGAAGATACCTTGGTAATGGCGGCCATCGGTGGTAAATTCGGGGGGATTTTGTGGGGCAGGATTGTGTTTTCCCTGATCGTTACCTCTCTGTTGGTTAGACTGCTCCGTGCTTTAGCGGATAAGCGATTGAAAATGCAGATATAAACCGGTAACACAACCTTTCACTTACGACAGGCGTATGGATTTTACTAAATTTGGCAAAAAGATGACCTCGAATGCCGGGATACTCTCTCTTATGGATGACCTGGGAAAGGCCAAGCTTGCCGGCGGCGGGAACATGATTATGATGGGCGGAGGAAATCCCGGGCTGGTGCCTGATTTTCTCGAGATAATGCGTCAGCAATTATTGGAAATTTGCTGTGACAATCAGAGCTTTCGGCAGCTTGTCGGCAGCTATGCCCCCCCTCAGGGGGAAAAGAACTTCCGTGAAGGGCTGGCGGCTCTGCTGAGAAAAGAACAGGGGTGGGATATCGGTCCGGAAAATATCTGTCTCACCAATGGCAGCCAGACCGCCTTTTTTATGTTGTTCAACCTCTTTGCCGGGGTTTTGCCGGATGGCAGAGAGAAAAAGATCTGTCTGCCCATGGCCCCGGAGTATATCGGTTATGCGGATCTTGGCCTGACGGAGGGTCTCTTTGTCTCGACCAAACCGAAAATAGAACTCCTGGCAAATGGTTTTTTTAAATATCATATCGATTTTGACCAGCTGAAAATCGATGAGAGTATCGGGGCAATCTGCATTTCCCGACCAACCAATCCTACCGGCAACGTCGTGACCGACAAGGAGCTGGGGCAACTAGCCGAGCTGGCTGCGCAGCATGATATCCCGCTGATTGTCGACAGTGCCTATGGCTTGCCCTTTCCGGGAATGATCTTCACCGAGGCAAAGCCGATCTGGAATGAAAATTTGATTGTCTGCCTCTCCCTTTCCAAGTTGGGTCTGCCTGCGGTCAGGACGGGTATTGTCGTCGCCGGAGAAGAGATTATCCGGGCTCTTACCGGTATGAATGCCATCATGTCTCTCTCGCCAAACAGCTTCGGTGCGGTTTTGGCCCAGCGGCTGGTTGCCAGTAGTGAAATTATCGCAATCAGCAGGGACCTCATGCAACCTTTCTACCGAAAAAAAATGGAGCAGGCGGTGGCGGTGGTGCAGGATAAATTCGCCGATCTTCCCTGTCGCATCCATATCCCTGAGGGGGCCATGTTCCTCTGGCTATGGTTTGAGGGCCTGCCCATCACCAGTCTCGAACTCTATCAGCGACTCAAGGACCATGGAGTCCTGGTGGTTTCCGGGCACTATTTTTTTCCGGGGCTTTCTGAGAGCTGGCAACATAAAGATGAATGTCTCCGGGTTACCTATTCCCAGGATGATGATGACGTTCATCGCGGGCTGGAAATTATTGCCGAGGTGGTGCGGCAGGCATACGGTAAAAATAGAGACTGATCCCAATACCCTGCCCTCGGGCGGCAAAGGTACGGTGAGCGGAATAAATTTAAGAATATGCCGTTGTTGCTATGATGGTTATCTTTTTCTGAGTGATTATTGCCGGAACTATCCTGTCGAATTGCCCAGGAGAAAGTGAGCAGGAAGATAAATGGATATGGCTGCAGGGGAAGTGGTAACGGCAGGTTGGTAAAATGAATTTACCCGGAGCACCGTTTGATCAATTGACATTTAACAACAGGATATAATGCGATGCGGTGGAGTTACAAGACCATACATTATGAGCTGAAAAAAGAAGGTCTTCTGGGAAGTGCATTTCTTGACGGTCCGGAAATTGAATTATCGTTGAATCAGTATGGCAAGGCAGGCTGGGAACTGGTTTCCATGCTCGAAACCATGGATGGGGTGATCGCCATCTTCAAACAGCCGCTTGATTTGGAGACCAGGTCTTTTGCTCCTCCGGCAGGTTCATCGGAGAGAATGAGTCGCCCAGTGATGGGATTGGCCAGGAAGCGCACTATACCAGACAATGTATCGGCCGGGAAACACAAGTCCGGGCCGCTGGATGAAGATATCGCCGAGGCTATGCTGCTGGATGAGTTCGAGGTGGTTGAAGAAACACCCGAAGATAAGCCGGTCACAGCTTCGGCTGTAGACAAAGCTCCGAAGCCACCAGTGGATATTGGCAAAATTCGCATCGAATAGGAAAAATAATGGGATTCGACAAAATGCCGGTTGTCGATCGGCAACTGCTTGACTGGATGCGGACAATCCGGCGAACGCTTCATCAACACCCTGAACTCAGTTATCAGGAATATAAGACATCCGCCTATGTCCAGGAAAAACTGACCGAATTGGGTGTTGGCTATCGCAACGGCTGGGGGGGAACCGGGGTGATTGCCACAATCGGCCGCAATGTCGTTTTTCAAGGACATGTCGGTTTGCGGGCGGATATGGATGCCTTGCCGATCCAGGATACAAAAAGTGTTGCCTACGCGTCTAAAACTCCCGGGGTGATGCATGCCTGCGGTCATGACGGACATGTGGCGATGCTGCTTGGTGCCGCGGCTCTGCTGGAAAAAATGAAGCTGGCCGGCAGGGTATCCCTTATTTTTCAACCGGCGGAGGAGCATGGCAACGGGGCAGAAAAAATTATTGCCGAGGGAGCCCTGAGGGATGGAATCGGCGCCGTGTTTGCCGGACATATCGATACGCATTATCCCACGGGAATGATGACGGTGGATCACGGTATTATCTGCTCGTCATCAGATCCTTTTTCCCTGAAGCTTGAGGGAAAGAGTGGCCATGCCGCCCGTCCTCATGAGGCTCGGGATACCATTGTCGCCGGAGCATTTCTGGTCACCGCTCTGCAGACGCTGATCTCCCGGGAAACCGATCCTAATCAATCGGCAGTCCTGACTATCGGTCGTTTTCATGCCGGATATGCTCACAATATTATTGCCGAGGATGGTTGTATTGACGGAACGATACGTACGAATGATCCTGCAGTGCGGCGGAGAATCCTTGATGGTCTGCAGCGTATCTGCGATGGGATTGCCCTGCAGTTCGCCGTGAAGGTGACGGTTCAGTATCATGATTGTCTGCCGGTCGTCGTTAACTCGGTTTCGGCAGCAGATGTTGCCCGACGTGCTGCACAACTGATACTCGGCAATGGTAAGGTTATCTCTCAGGGGCGGCCGAGTCTTGGCGGAGAGGATTTTGCCTTCTATCAACAGGTGGTTGACGGTTGCCTGGTGCGCTTCGGGGCAGGCGGGTCTGTCGAAAATGGTCCGGCCCATAGCGGTGGTTTTGACTTTGATGAAGATGTGCTGGCTGTCGGAGCTACCTGGCTGGCCTCTGTTGCCATGTTGTGGCTCAGAGAACATGAGGAGCATGCGTCTCATGGCCGGTGAACGAGGGGCAGTCTCAGAGAGGGCGATGCAGTTTGCCTGCAGTACTCAGTATACCCTTGGTGTGGAGATTGAATTTCAAACCCTGGACAGGGACACCTGGGATCTCGCCCCCCTGGCACCGATTCTCCTTGCCAATGCACCGTCCCTGCTACGGCCCCGTCTGTCGCCTGAATTTATTCAGTCGATTCTGGAAATTCAGACCGGCGTCTGTCAGTCGCTGGTTGATGTGGAAAATGATCTGATGCAGACCGTGAGTCTCGCCGAAGAGCTGGCTGCGGACAACAATTGTATGCTGTTCTCCGCAAGTTTACACCCTTTTGCCAGATACCGGGAACAGTTGTTGACCACCAATGAGCGATATGCGCGCATCATGAAAGAGCTGCAGATTGTCGGCCGTCGGTTCATCTCCCAGGGATTTCATGTTCACGTCGGGCTGCCTGATGGGGATACGGCGATTCGTGTCTGTAACCGGATCCAGGCCTATCTGCCTGTTTTGTTGGCTCTCTCCACCTCGTCGCCGTATTCTCAGGGGGAGGACACCGGACTGATGTCCTATCGGACAAAATTGTTTGAAGCCCTGCCGCTGGCCGGGGTATTCGCCCATCTGCCAAATTGGCGGGAATTTTCCATGCAAGTCGATGAATTGCAGCAACTTGGGGTAATAGGTTCGATTCGTGACCTGTGGTGGGATGCACGGCCGAATCCGCAGTATGGTACCCTGGAAATCCGGGTCTGCGACCTGCCGACGAGATTTTCTGATGTCCTTGGTATAACTGCTGTTATTCAGGCGTTGGTTGCAACACTTGCGGAGGACCTGACTGTCTGTCCGCCACTGAACCCGTATATCATCCAGGCGAATAAATGGCAGGCCGCCCGGCACGGTCTCCTTGGCAGTTATGTGGACCCCACTGGTCTGCTGACTGCGGGCAGGACTGATTATTCTACGGCAGTAAAGACCATGATGGGTTTGATCAAACCGATGTGTATCAGACTGGGATCAGAGCAATACCTTTGTGCTGTTGACAGGATTTTGCTCCATGGAACGGGAGCCGATTTTCTTCGGCGACGATACACTGATACAGGTAACTTACAACAGGTAGTACAATCTTTACAGCAGGAGTTTTGGCAGTGAGCAGGTACGATAGGTCGATAATCGCCTCAGGACATCAATTGGTAAGCGAGGCGGCAGGAAAAATACTTGAAGCAGGAGGAAATGCTTTCGATGCGGTGGTCGCCGCTGGATTTGCCTCGGCGGTGGCCGAGCCGACTTTGACCAGTCTCGGCGGCGGTGGTTTCATGGTCGGTCACAGCGAGAAAACCGGGCAGGATATGTTTTTTGATTTTTTCGTCGACACTCCCGGAAGAGGTCGGAGCGAAGAGAACATCGAATCCGATTTTTTCAAGATTACCGTAGATTTCAGTGGCTCTTCACAGGATTTCAATATCGGATACGGTTCCGTTGCCGTGCCGGGCACTTTGAAAGGTCTGCTGCACATTCACCGGCGACTTGGCAGTATGCCGCTGGCCGAAATCATCGCCCCGGCCAAAGCGCTGGCTCTGCAGCATAGGGTTACTGAACGAATGGCTCATTTTCTAAAGCTGCTGTATCCGATCATGACCCTTACAGCACGTGGCCGGAAAATATACGAACCCGGCGGGACATATCTTCGGGCGGGTGATATCCAGAGAAATGTCGAGATGGCTTCGTTTCTCGATCAGGTGAGTGTAGAGGGGGCGGAGAGTTTTTACTTCGGAGAGATTGGCCAAAAAATTGACCGGGAAATGAAAAATGGTGGCGGGCTGTTGACCGCAAAGGACCTTGTTGCGTATGAGGTAAGGGAGCGTTCCCCTCTGGCTGTCCCTTATCGTGAGAGCCTTTTTCTCACCGCCCCCGAACCGTCAATGGGAGGCACCCTGATCGGCTTGTCGCTCTCCCTGATGGCTGCACAAGCCGTAAGAGACTATCCCTGGGGTTCTGCCGAACATCTGCTTGAGACGGTTGGCCTGATGAAAGAAGTGGAAAACCTGCGGGAACAAGGGATAACGTCGCCGGATAGCCTGGAACAATTTATACAAAATCAATCTGTTATGGGCAAGTCGGTTGACAACGTCAGGCTGTTCAGCCGGGGTACCACCCACGTGTCTGTAGCTGACAGAAACGGCAACTGTGCCAGTATGACCTGTTCCAACGGTGAGGGGGCCGGCTACTTTGCGCCGGGAACCGGGGTGATGCTCAACAATATGATGGGAGAGGATGACCTGCACCCCGATGGCTTTCATTCCAGTGAGCCGGGAGAAAGGGTCTTTTCGATGATGTCCCCGTCGCTGTTGCTGCAAAACGGCCGGGTACAGCTGGTCATTGGCAGTGGCGGGTCCAAGCGGATCAGGACGGCAGTAAGTCAGGTCCTGAGTCAGTTGGTCGATTTTGATAGACCGCTCCAGGAGGCGGTCGATGCCCCCCGGCTTTATCTAGACGGAGATTGCCTGCAGCTGGAGCCTGGTTTTGCCTCCCCGGCCGTAACAGCATTACAAAACAGCCTGCCGGTCAATCTCTGGTCAAATCGGGATGTCTATTTTGGCGGAGTTCATGCTGTCATTCCCGGAATTGCAGGAGCAGGTGATCCCCGCCGCGGGGGGGCGGTAGTCACAGTCTGCCATGATAAAAATGAATAAGCGTTGCCCCTTGCCGTGATTTCCGTTTACCCGAGATTGAGCAGCATGCCAACCTGATAAACGGCCACTGCCATAACAAAGGCAAAGATAGTGTTGAAGCCCATGGAGAAGGCGGCCCACTTCCAGGAAGACTCTTTGGCAATACAGACCACGGTGACAAAACAGGGCGCGTAAAACATGATGAACACTAAGGCGGCGACGGCGACTACCTTGTTCCAGTTGTTATCGTTTTGCAATCGCTGACCAAGAGATTCCGACGCCTCGGTATCCACTTCACCCATGGAATAAGCGGTCCCGAGGGTGGAGACGATAACCTCCTTGGCGGCAAAGCCACCGATCAGGGCAATGTCCGTTCGCCAGTCGAAGCCGGCCAGTCTGGTAACAGGCTCAAGAGAGGTACCCAACCTCCCTGCCAGGGAGTTGGCAAGCCTTGCCTCTGTCTCCGCATTATTAATTCTTCTAAGCTGATCATTCAGATCCGTTGCCGGTGCTGATAATTGTCCGCCGTCTGCCTGGAGTTCAGCAGCAATTTCTGACGGGGCAGCGGACATCACTGCTTGGCGCTGCTGCTCAAAAAAAGCCGTTTTTTCAACTGAGAGTCCGGGGAAGGTCATGGAGGCCCATAATAAAATGGAGATGCCGAGTATCACCGTGCCGGCCTTTTTAATATACTGAAAGGTTCGCTCCCAGGTGTGAATGAGCAAGCCCCGCAGGGTTGGGAAGCGGTAGGGTGGCAGTTCCATGACAAAGGGGGTGGGGGCACCCCGCAGAACGGTTGAACGGAGTATCTTGGCGGCAAGCAGGGCAACCAACCAGGCCAGCATGGTAAACAGAAACATGTATCGAGGTTTATTCTCGCTGAAAAACGCCCCTATCAGCAGAGCCAGCACCGGCAGTTTTGCACCGCAGTTCATAAAGGGCACGGTGAGCAGAGTGGCCATTCTTTCTTTCGGTGAACGGAGGGTTCTGGTCGCCATCACTCCGGGAACCGCACAGCCGCCGGCAATTCCCCCGGAGACGATAAACGGCATGACCGATGAGCCATGGAGACCGAAAATCCTGAATATCCTGTCCATCATGAAGGCTACCCGGGCCAGATAGCCGGAATCTTCCAGGATAGCGATACTGAAAAACATGAACATGATCAGCGGTACGAAGCCGAGGACCCCGCCTACCCCGTCGATTATCCCGGAGATTATCATTGATTTAAGCAAACCGTCGGGAAGATTGCTCTCAACCTGAGCGCCAAGCCAGGTAAAAGCACTTTCCAGCCAGGTCACCGGAACTTCGCTCCAGCTGAAGGTAAACTGGTAAACGGCAAAGAGGATCAGTAACATGATGACCGGCCCGACCAGACGGTTGGTCAGCACTTTATCGATTTTATCGGAGGTATAGAGCCTGTCGGTATCAAACTTATGGCTGACTACCCCTTGCCGGAGAATTGATTTTATGTAGCCGTAGCGATGGTCGGCGATTATAGCCTCGGGAAAGACATCAAGGGTTTTCTGGGTATGGGCTGTTGTCTTGGCGACAAGCTCTTCGAGAATGCCGGCTGTGGCCGGATCATTCCGCCGTCCTTTCTCGATGATCTGGTCATCGTTTTCCAGATATTTGATGGCGGTGTATCTGGAAGGATAGCTGTCGCTTAACAGAGCGTTCTCATCTATTGTGGTGATAAGTTCGTTGAGTGTGGTATCAAGATCCTCCCCGTAGGAGATATCACGGGGGTTCCATCCTGTTTTTACCGCTGTATGCCGCAGGCAGGCATTGAGAAGTTCCTGTTTGCCAAACCCCGAGCGGGCAATGATTGGCACGACCGGTACCTGGAGCAGTTTTTCCAGCACCTCCGCTTTCACCTCAATTCCTCTGTCTTTTGCCACATCGATCATGTTGAGTGCGATTACCAGCGGAACACCAAGCTCAAGAAGTTGGCAGGTAAGGTAGAGATTTCGCTCAAGATTGGAAGCGTCAACGATATTGATCACTACCTGAGGGCGTTCATTGACCAGATAATCCCTAGTGACCAACTCTTCAGCCGAATAGGCGGTCATTGAATAGGTCCCCGGCAGATCGGTCAGAGTGATTGTTCGATTCTGATGGTGAATGATACCTTCTTTTCGATCGACGGTGATACCGGGATAGTTGCCGACATGCTGTCTGGCTCCGGTTAATTGATTGAAGAGAGTGGTTTTTCCTGCATTTGGATTGCCCGCAAGGGCCATTGATAGCTGCATCGGTCGTTGGTTGGTAAGAGTAATGATTGCTTTTACAAGCTAAAAATCCGTGATCAAAACCATTTCACGGGTTGGGATCAGTTCGTCTGAACATAAATATGGTCGGTTTCTAACAAGCAGCACCCTGCTCGTGCCAGGTTATACCAAATCATCAGATTTACGGCTGTCGCAGGTTGAATCGGTACAGCATGTACAGCCGCTGCCGCAGGAAATATTGCTGTCTTTACTGGTAGCAGCTTTCCATTGACGATAAAATCTTCGACCGGTGAAAAACGCACAAACGGCAATGATCGCATAGATAATAACAGTTTCAATCATAATAAAGCACAGCTCCTTTTAGTTGCCCCTAACTTGCAGGGCAAAAAATAAGTCCGACGCAGTCGGACACAGGCGGTAGTATTATACGCTCGAAACGAAGACTTTTTCGGATACATCAGAGTCAAGACTGATGGTTCCGCCATTTACCTTGAGGAGACACTGACTGCCAGTCTCGGAACAGATGATATCGGCTTCAACTCCGGGATAAAGCCCCATAGAAGCCATACGGGCACAGATTCTTCGATCACCGGTAATCTTGCAGACCTTGACCCTGCCGGTCCCCGCACTTTTGGAAAGCGGCGAAACCTGGGCACTGCATCGCCTCCGGCCAAAACAGTTTCTAATTTTTTCTCTGAAACAGTGACCGTGATTTTTCGTTTCTTTACCAGGCATTATCTTCTCCAATTGATGATTCCTTTAGGTACACCAAACAATAACGGCAGTCAACATTTATTTCAAGAAGGCACAATATCTTTAGGGGAAACTAACGCTACGTAAAAAGGAAGATTGCTTTGGAGATGGGCCAACACGCTGATTTTAAAGTGTCTCTTTCGTGATTTTTATTGCTGCTTTTAAGGAGTAAGGCCTTCATAGACCGCTTGCCGGAAAACAATAGAAGTCGAAATTCAGCAACTATATCCGGAGGTGGCAAACAGCTAAGAGTTGGTAATGGGGGCATCTTCAGCGAAGATGCAGGCCTGACACTCTCTGCTAGGCTTGCGGGGTGAATGGAAGAGATTCATTTGCCGGTTTCTGTTTCTACCATGATATAATCAGCTTCATTGTTGCGTAGGGTCAGAGTGCCGCCCATGACCCGGAGGGCCACAGGATCATTGAGCGGCGCTCTGCCCTGAATGGTGATTTCCGTCCCCGGAACCAGACCCATTTCCCGAATCCTGCGGCCCAGTTCCCCACCGACCTTGACTGATTTGATAATTCCTGTCTGATGCTTGGCCATCCGGCGCAAATTGATAAGTGCCATCTCCTGCTCCTTTACTCTCAAAGACAAAATTTAGAATCTCAGGCTTGACCTTTGGATCCCCATGAATCTCTCAAGGTCACCGTACGGTTGAAAACCGGCCTGCCGAATCCTGATTCGACCGGATCAGCACAGAAATAGCCCTGGCGTTCGAACTGCACGGATTCACCCGGCTGCAGTTCGACAAGACTTGGTTCGCCAACCGCATCAGGGAGGATTACTTTTGATTGGGGATTGAGCTGGGCAAGAAATTCGACATCTTTGTCTGCCTCAGGATCCTCAAGGGTAAAAAGTCTGTCGTATAATCGGATCTTAAGCGGGACACCTTTGTCGGCTGAAACCCAGTGGATGGTACCCTTCACCTTTCTACCGTCGGGGGCGGAGCCACCCTTCGTCGCCGGATCGTAGGTACAGTGAATTTCGGTGATAAGCCCATTGTCGTCCTTGATGTGCGAAGCATATTGGATCAGATAGCCGTAGCGCAGACGTACTTCTCGGCCCGGACCGAGACGGTGATATTTCCTCGATGGATTCTCCATGAAGTCATCTCGTTCAATATAGAGTTCCCGGGTAAAAGGCAGTGTCCTCTCCCCCATGGAGGGGTCTTGAGGGTGATTCTTGCCGACCATCTCTTCCACCTGCCCTTCGGGATAATTGTCGATAATCACCTTGACCGGATCCAGGACGCACATGCGACGTGCCGCCCGCAGATTCAGATCACCGCGGATCTCGTTTTCCAGTACGCCCATATCAATGCGGCTATCACTCTTGCCGATTCCTATAGTCTTACAGAAATTGCGGATTGAAGCCGGGGTATAGCCACGGCGCCGCAGACCGGAAATGGTCAGCATGCGCGGATCGTCCCAGCCATCGACGTATTTACCCTCCACCATTTTTAACAGCTTACGCTTACTCATTACCGTATACGTCAGGTTGAGCCGGGCGAACTCGATCTGCCGGGGATGGCATGGGGTGTTGAGGGTATCCAGCACCCAATCGTAGAGGGGCCGATGGTCCTCAAACTCGAGCGTACAGAGGGAATGGGTGATTCCTTCCAGCATGTCGGAGAGACAATGGGTGTAGTCGTACATCGGATAAATCTGCCAGGTATCACCGGTCCGGTGGTGATGCGCCTTGAGGATTCGATAGATCACCGGATCGCGCATATTCAGGTTAGGGGAAGCCATATCGATTTTGGCACGGAGGACGTGGCTTCCTTCGGCGAATTCGCCTTTTTTCATCCGCTCGAACAAGTCTAAATTTTCAGTTTTCGACCTGTTGCGATAGGGACTTTCCTTGCCGGGTTCTGTCAGGGTGCCACGAAACTCGCGGATCTGGTCAGGGGTGAGTTCACAGACGTATGCTTTTCCCATCTGGATCAGTTCTACGGCAAAATCATACAGATGCTGGAAATAATCCGAGGCATAGAGCACTGTTTCCCCCCATTGGAAGCCAAGCCATTTCACGTCTTCTTTTATTGCCTCAACATAGGCGAGCTCTTCCTTACTAGGGTTGGTGTCGTCAAAGCGGAGATTGCAGACACCGTTGTTTTCCAGGGCGATGCCAAAGTTAAGGCAGATCGATTTGGCATGGCCAATGTGGAGAAAGCCGTTGGGTTCCGGGGGAAACCTGGTCACCGTTTTCCGGTGTTTTCCCGTCGCCAGGTCATCGGCGATTATCTGGCGAATAAAATCAAGCGGTTTGTTTTCGGAATTTTCTTTTATGTCCATCACTTGTGACTCATGTAGTAGGTGAGATTCAGAATTCCTCCGGCAAGTTGGAGTAATGTCTGGATACGTTTATTTCTTTGTAAATAATTTACCAATGTCTCGAAGCCTTCGGACAACTCGTTGCCGGCCGATCGTCACCAGGATGTCGAACATCGAAGGCCCGGCGAGCTGACCGGTGACTACGGTGCGCATGGCGTTGATGAGGATACCAGGCTTGATTGCCAGCTCGTCTGCCAGTTGTCGGGCAACCCGTTCCGTCTCTTCCAGGGAAAACTCGGCAAGTTGTTCATATCTGTCGGCCAGTTCCGGCAGCCATTCCTGCAGCTCCTGATATTTTAATACATTTTTTGCCAATGGCTTTTCTTCAACGGTGAAATCATCGGCAAAATATGCCCGGCCGAGGGTAGTGAAATCCTTCAAGGTATGAAAACGATCCCGAATGAGATCCAGGGTGTCAAGGTACCAGTCTCTGCCGGCTGTTGAATATTCCTCATTCCAGAGGCCCTCTTTGGCAAGTTCACTTTTGACCATTTCTCCAAGTTTGCCTATTTCCATGGTTCGCAGGTAATGCTCGTTTATGAAGATCGCCTTTGGGTCGGTAAAGAATTTAGGATCGTTTTTCTGGTAGTTGAAAATTGCACTCGATTTATTGATCCGCTCAAGAGAAAATTCCCTGATCAGTTCTTCCTTTGAGTAAAATTCCTGATCATTGCCGGCTGACCAGCCAAGCAGGGCAAGGTAATTGTTGAAAGCCCATGGGATAAAACCGTTGTCCCGGTAGAATTGCACGGCGACGATTTCCCCATGACTGCGTTTGGAAATCTTGGCCTTTTTGGTGTCGAGGGTGAGAGGAATATGACCAAAGACCGGCAACGGCGCTTCCAGTGCCTCATAGAGGAGCACCTGCTTAAGGGTGTTGGTCATATGGTCCTGCCCGCGAATAATATGGGTAATCCGGTCGCGGATATCATCGACGACATTGCAGAGCAGATAGAGCGGCGCCCCATTGGAGCGGACGATGACAAAATCGTCAATTTCTGCATAGTTCGATTCGATACGGCCAAGAACCTTATCTTCATAGCCGATATTGCCCGATCGGTCGGGTACCCTGAAACGGACGACGAAAGGGAGCCCGGCGGCTTCTTTGTCGGCTATTTCGCCTGCGGAGAGATTCCGGCAGCTGCGATCATATCCCAACGGCTTTTTGGCGGCAAGGGCGGCCTGTCGTTTCGCATCAAGTTCTTCCTTGGTGCAGAAGCATTTATAGGCCGCTCCTTTCTCCAGGAGCTGTCTGGCGGCAATGGCGTGATCAGCGGCAAACTCAGTCTGAAAATACGGGCCTTCATCGAAATCGATGCCAAGCCAATCAAGACCATCGATGATCCCCTGTATCGATTCCTCTGTCGATCGGCCGATATCGGTGTCTTCAATGCGGAGAATGAGTTTTCCCCCGGTCTGTCGGGCGTAGAGCCAGTTATAGAGCGCCGTTCTTGCACCCCCGATATGAAGATAGCCAGTTGGACTGGGCGGAAAGCGTAATCGTGTTTCAGTCATAATAACTCCTTAAAACAGCTCACTCAGCTGGAAATGCCCTGGTGGATAAAGCGGGCCGAAAGTTTGATTGAAGTGTGCGCCCCATGTTTATCTCCAATGACAGAATGTTTCCATCCTACGGGGCATCAGGCTGCTATATATCTTTTTCCCGCTTAATGTTCAACCCTAATACGGCCGTATCGTTCAGGTGCCGGAAATAAAAAGCAGTTTTGGCTTTGCGCCAGGTCTGGATCGGCGAAGGTTTTTTTGGTTGTTCTCCGCAAGGGAACTAGGTATAGTTTTTCCTTCATTGCCGAGATGTTGGTGTCTGTTTGACCTGGTTCCGGCTGAAATGGCAATTCGGATTACTTCTTAAGTATTGTAGATAACGGTGCTTCTCCTGTCAATCGGCAGGGAAAGCGGAGACGGGTTTTCTAAAAGAGGGAATTGAGAGAATGAAAGTACTGATCAGTGACAATTTGTCCCAGGTTGGAGTAGACGTCCTGAGAAAGGCGGGGCTGGATGTTGACGTAAATACGGGACTCGCACCAGATGAACTGAAGGAAATCATTGGCAATTATGACGGTTTGGTTATTCGCAGTGCCACCAAAGTCACCGCTGACATTCTGGAGCGTGCTCATAGGTTAAAAGTCGTCGGCCGCGCAGGGATCGGTTTGGATAATGTCGATATTCCTGCGGCCAGCCAGAAAGGAATTGTAGTCATGAATGCCCCGGACGGCAACGCTACCACCGCCGCAGAGCATGCCATCTCAATGATGATGTCCCTCTCCCGGAATATTCCTCAGGCCTGCAGGTCGATGAAAGAGGGCAAGTGGGAGAAGAAGAAATTTATGGGCAGGGAGGTTACAGGGAAGACCTTCGGGGTTATCGGCATAGGACGTATTGGGGGGATAGCCGCCAGCAGAGCCCAGGGGCTGAAAATGAGAACAATTGCCTATGATCCGCATATGCCAAAAGAAATGGCGGAAAAGATTGGTGTAGAACTGGTCAGTCTGGAAGAACTGGCCCGCAGAGCCGACTATATATCTGTCCACGTCCCGCTGACCCAGGAGACTAAAAATCTGGTTTCGACCAATTTTTTTCAACTGATGAAAAACGATGCGATGTTCATCGACTGTGCAAGAGGTGGGGTCTGCGATGAAAACGCTCTTCACCAGGCTCTGCTTGAGGGGGAAATCGCCGGTGCCGCCCTTGACGTTTTCAGCAAAGAGCCTACCAGTCTCGATAATTGTCCCCTGCTTGGCCTGGATAATTTTATCTGTACACCGCATCTGGGCGCTTCGACCAATGAGGCACAGGAGAGTGTCGCACTGATAATTGCCGAGCAGGTTGCCGATTACCTGTTAAAAGGTGCAGTGACCAATGCTGTCAATGTTCCCTCGGTCAGCGATGACGTCCTGGCCCAGGTGGGTCCGTATCTCAAGCTCGGCGAAATGCTGGGCAGCCTGCATATGCAGATCGCCCGGGGAGGAGTGGCGGAAGTCAATATCGAATATAGCGGGGAACTGGCTGAGTTAAACACCAGCCCGATTACGGTTGCCTTTCTCAAGGGACTGTTCACTCCGATCATCAAGGATGCCGTAAATTATGTCAATGCCCCGATTATTGCCAAGGAGAGGGGAATTCGGGTCATAGAATCAAAGAGTGAAAGGGCCGACGATTTCGTCAATACCCTGGCGATCAAAGTGACAACCAGTGAAGGGGAAAACATGCTGGTCGGCACCGTCTTTGGCCGCCATGAGCCCCGATTGGTCCGGCTGAATTCGTTCCGGCTGGAAGCACTGCCAGCCGGTCCGATGTTGCTGGTCTTCAACAACGATGTTCCCGGAGTCATTGGTGCCTTGGGGACGACCCTTGGCAACGCAGGCGTCAATATCTCCCGAATGACCGTTGGCCGGGAGGAGGAGAGCAATCAGAATATAATCCTGCTCAGCACCAATGAGCTTGTTTCAAAGGAATTGCTCATCAAGGTCGAAGAATTGAAAAATATTACCAAAGCGCAGGTGTTGGATCTGACCTCCGTATAAATTTATGAAAATTGTCTTGAGAGGAGTAAAGTGATGGTTGACGATGGGAATAAAAATGATGCCGGATGCGGATGCGGCGAGGGAAAGGTGCCGAATAAGCAAGGGAAATGCGTCATGCCGGAGGTGACTTTCCCTGCTTTTGTCATGTCGCTGAATACCTCTGCCCTCTATCATCTCGGCGAAATAGCCGATCCGGCAACTGGAAAGAAAATACTTGATCTGGATCTCGCCAAACATGCAATCGATACCCTGGCTCTGATCCAGAATAAGACAAAAGGGAATCTGACCGGTGATGAAGAGGAGCTGTTGAAAAACATCCTTTACGATATCAAGATCCGCTTTGTCAAAGCCGTGAAGAAGTAGGCTCTTTTTCGGTATGGTCGATAACCGTCGGAAACTAAGCATCCAGGCGCCGGCAAAAATAAATCTGTTTCTGCGGGTAGTAAGCAGACGTCCCGACGGTTATCATAACCTGGAAACCTGGATGCAGAAGCTTACCCTGTATGACCGGGTAGAGCTGGAGCTGTTTTCCGGCGACGGCGTCGAGTTTTTCTGCATGGATGAATCTGTTCCAAAGGATGCAACAAATCTTGCAGTAAAAGCCGCGCTGGTCTATTTTCGGGCGAGCCGGAGGGCAAAGGGGTGTGGACTCCGGATGACTCTTGAGAAAAACATTCCGGTTGCAGCAGGGCTCGGTGGGGGAAGCAGTGATGCCGGGGCAGTGCTTCGTGGTCTCAATGCTCTTTTTAAAATGGAGTTTTCCGAAAAACAACTGATCGACATGGCCCGTCCTCTCGGTGCAGATGTGCCATTTTTTGCGACCGAACATACTGCTGTCCTGGCCACGGGCATCGGCGACGAAATGTTTCCGGTTGATTCGGTAGGTAATTGTTCTTTTGTACTGGTGAATCCGGATTTTTTTGTCGCAACTGCCTGGGTGTTTCATAATTTAACATTGACAAGCCAGGCGAAAACCTCTAAATTGTCATGCTTTCAAAAGCGCAAGGCAGTTTCTTTGACTCTTCAGGATATGCAGAACGACCTGGAACAGGTAACCTGTGCAAAGCATCCGGAAATTGATCAAATCAAGAAATCACTGCTTGCGGCAGGGGCATCACAGGTGATGATGTCCGGAAGCGGACCGACCGTTTTTGGAGTTTTTCCGGATACCCAAAAGCCATTCGGTTGTGACTTAAAGCGTATTGTTGGTGAGCTTCGTCAGGAATACGGTAGTAAGGTTTATTTGACTCGAGCGTGTACTGGGGCGTCGCCAAGCGGTAAGGCACCGGGTTTTGATCCCGGCATTCGTAGGTTCGAATCCTGCCGCCCCAGCCATCACT
>Ga0055480_10000087_pt1 | contig 29388 bp, 21 predicted proteins | sample Muzzi_PWB_D2_FD_57935 | JGI IMG/M metagenome (GOLD analysis project Ga0055480, IMG submission 57935) | Wetland microbial communities from San Francisco Bay, California, USA, that impact long-term carbon sequestration - Muzzi_PWB_D2 | ecosystem: Environmental > Aquatic > Marine > Wetlands ... | reverse complement strand
ATGGCCGCCTCGATCTGGATGAACCCGCCGCTTACCGCCGAGATCGGCTGCCGGTGGATAGACGACGGTACCGCCGACCGGATGATCGTATGTAAACGCCAGGCCGCGGAAAAACGCATGGCCATCCTGGCCGAAAAGCTCGCCGGCTACCAACTGCACTCCCGTCGGGGCAGCCTGCACGGCTGGCTGCATCTGCCGCCACCCTGGACCGGCGAATCCTTCGCCCGTCAGGCCGCTGCCATGGGAGTCCAGGTCATCCCTTCTGCCAACTTCAGCACCGGTGGCCGACAGCATGTAGAAGCGGTGCGCATCTGTATCGGCCCGCCAAACAGCGAAGCGCAAATAGTTCGGGGGGCCAAAATCCTCGCCGCCATCCTGGCCGGGCCGGCCGTCCGCGGCGAACCGTTTATGTAGCCCGGCTTGCTGAGAAGTTTTTTCTCTGTCAGCTCTCTTCCTTATCGATGATGGCAAGAGCTGTGCGAATGCCGTCCACACCACTGGAGATGATGCCCCCGGACCAACCGGAACCTTCGCCCGTCAGATAGAGGTTGGAAAAGCCCGGACAACGTCTGTCCGTCTCCCTGAGTGCCTGAACGGGCGAGGAGGTCTTGCTCTCCAGGCCCAAAATGATGCCGGTTTCAAAGCCACGCAGTTTCCTGTTGAAGACGCTCAGCCCCCGGGCTATCGAACGGCTGATCTCAACCGGCAGCAATTCCCACAGGGGGGCCGGAAGAAGTCCAAGCGGATAGCTTGATTCTGCCGTCCCGGAGGGAGTTTTTTGGCCGATGAAACCGGCGACAGTGGTAAAAGGAGCCTGATAACCACCGGCATACTGATAAAACCGCTGTTCCAGCTTGCCAAGCCAGTCCAGCGCCTCCAGTGGTTCCACAGGTCTTTTCAACAGGGAATCGAGATTGATACCTGCTACACAGGCAGCGTTGGCAAACCTGCCGCTTCGTCTGTAACGGCTCATGCCATTGACGATATTGGCGGCTGCATAGGCAGTCGCCGGCACAACCACGCCGCCGGGGCACATGCAGAAGGTATAGACCGGCAGATAGCCGTCTTCCCTGGCGGTAAGCCTGTATTCGGCTGCCTTAACGCCGGGCAGGGAGAACTTCCCCCATTGGGCCATGTTGATCAGTTCCTGGGGGTGTTCCACCCGGCAGCCGATGGCAAAATTCTTCGTCCGAAACCTCACACCGTTCTTCATCAGCATGCGGTAGGTCTCGTGGGCCGAATGGCCCGGGGCGATGACGACCACTTCCGCCGGGATCTCCCCTACCGAAGTGACACCGGCTGTGACTTCACCATTTTTGACGATCAGGTCTGTGAGCGGGGTTTCAAAACGCATCTCCCCGCCCAGCTCGAGAAATTCTTTTCTGAGCCTGACCACGATCAGCCGAAGGTGATCGGTGCCCAGATGGGGGTGAGCGAGGTATTCGATCTCTTTCGGCGCTCCGGCCCTGATGTAGCTGGACAGGATAAACTGTTTTTCTTTTCCGATGTTCTTGGTTCTGGAGGTAAGCTTGCCGTCGGAAAAAGTGCCAGCACCGCCTTCGCCGAAGGCATAATTATTGATTGGATCAAAGATGCCGGTGGCTTCAAATTCCCTGATTCCCGCCGAACGCCTATCTACCGCAGAACCCCGTTCAATGAGTACGGTATTGAAACCGGCCCGCTGGAGCACCAAGGCCGTAAAAAAACCAGCAGGGCCACTGCCTACCACCAGGGCCCTGGTTTTCCTTTTTTTTCTGGTGATTTCCAGGCTTGGATATATCAGAGGCTCGCCGCCCCGAAGTTCCTCGGACATGACCCCGGCCCGAATCTGCCAATGGATATTGCTCTTCTTCCGTGCATCGAGGCTCTTGGACTCGAGCAGCCAGGAAAACTTGCGGAGACCAAGCTTTTTGCCGATGGCGCTCTTCAAGTCATTTTCGGTGTAGTCGGTGGGAAGGTTCAGTGTTATTTCACGAAAGCCCAAAAGATATGTCTCCTGAACAGATATCACGGTAATTAGATACCAAAGTAACGGAAAAGCACTCCAGGAGCAGCCCTTCCTCCAGGTTGCTGGTTTACCAGTATCCCGGATTCTTGTAAAGCACAACACACCACCCGGCCTGAGAGCTTTGAGCACAAACATTCACCGCTCGTTAACGCACCATTATACCGCGACATCTCCACTTGACTGCGATAAAATGTCCCTTACAATTTAGGTGAGTTGCACGGGCACTAAAAAATGATGTGTCATCCTTTCCTGTGCAGCCACGGTGAAACCTTGCTCTTTCTTTTACGGGTGGCAGGGTACCAGATCGACCGCGCTCCATGCCTCCCCTGTCGGTGACTTTGTGGTCCCTGCACCAGAAACGATGTTATCGGTGCTGTCATCCGACACAAACCGTAACTTTATTAAGAGGACGAAAATGAAACGATTATCGGTTTTCTTTATTATCGCTTTTATCTTAGGTATCTCGACCGCCGATTTCTCAGCAGCAGCTGAGGACTATTCAAGCACCATCAAAATGTTCAAGGAATCACCAACCGTAGCACAATTCTTTTACAATTCATACGGTTACGCTGTTTTTCCCACTATAGGCAAGGGCGGCTTTGTCGTCGGCGGTTCCTATGGAGTCGGGCAGGTCTACCGTGGCGACCAGGTGACGGGAAAATCTTCAGTTCTCGAGGGTTCAATTGGTTTTCAAGCCGGAGGTAAAGCATTCAGTGAAATAATATTTTTCCAGGACAAGCAGTCCTATGACAAGTTCACCAGTGGCAATTTCGAGTTCGACGCCACCGCCCAGGCGATCGTGATAACCGCAGGAGCCGAAGCCCAGGCAGGGAGTACAGGCGTCAGCGCCGGTGCAAGTGTCGGCCCTAATTCCGATCTGCAGGTCAACACAACCTACATCAGAGGGATGGCTTCCTTCGTACACCCCTTGGGCGGCTTGATGTATGAGATTTCCATCGGTGGCCAGAAATTCACCTTTACCCCAATGTAAACGTCCGACAAAATCGGCACTGCTCCCCGGTGAGCCGCACCGGGATGTATCACCGGGCAATTAAAGCTGTTCTCGGCAACGGCTATGCTGCTGATATGAGTAAAGATACGTTCTGAGCTTGAATTATCCGGAAACGCAGGTGCAACCGATAAATAACATGAGTGAGATTGTATATAAAATCAGACCGGCCAGAGGGCGACCGATGCTTTTGAGAGAGCCGACCTATAAATTGACGCGAAAAAGCATGGTGAACTTCCTTTCTGCCCGGCGGCAATTTCACCAAATATCCCTTCCCGGGCAGAGAGAATTGGGCCGCTCTGCTTCAGAAAAATCCATTGACAAACGCTCCAGGTGTTTAGTATATAAACGAGATTGTTTTCTTGAAACCACAGCTATGTACTGGAAAGACAAATAACAATTTGATCTTTTTATAAAAATTACGACTAATCCCTAAACGGAGCCACAAATGATAGAAGTTGAAGTTCGCGGAGATCTTGAGTACGCAATTCGTCAGCTGAAAAAAAAGCTGCAGATAGACGGAATTAAAAGAGAGCTGAAACGTCGTGAGTACTACGAGAAACCGAGTGTGAAAAAACGCCGGAAGCAGGCTGAAGCCCGCAGAAAACTCCGCAAGTTCAACAGGATGAAGAAATCAATGTAACTGGTTGCCATTGACGAAAGCCTGATTCCGATCAGGCTTTCGGATTCGCTCAGTATTCTGAAAAAGCAGCCAATGCCTGACAGCTGAGGCGCCATCAAAACTACACAACTCCCCGCACAGTTCAGCGCAGCGCACGAACTGTATCTCCACTACCTTATCTCTGAACGAAGGCTGGCGGAAAACAGTGTCGAGGCGTACGGTGCTGATATCGCTATATTTCTTACCTACCTCACCTCTCTTAGAAAAAGAAGTCTGAATACAGTCGACCTGGCAGCGATCCATGGTTTTCTTGAACGATGCCAGGAACTAAACCAAGTGGGCCACCGGACCAACGCCCGGCGTATTTCCGCTCTGAAGTCATTTTTTACCTTTCTGCAGAGGGAAAATCTGGTCAGGCAAAATCCCTTCAGCGCAGTCGACCTGCCACGCAGCGGCAAGAGCCTGCCCAAGGCGCTGTCTCAAGCTGAGGTCCAGCTATTGCTGGCTCCGCCAAACGTCGCCACCCCCATTGCCGGCCGAGATAATGCCATGCTTTTTCTCCTTTACTCTACAGGACTGCGAGTGTCCGAACTGGTTCAACTACCCCTGTCTGCATGCAATCTTGCCGCCGGTTTTGTCCGGGTCATCGGCAAAGGCAATAAGGAACGATTGATTCCTTTCGGCAACCAGGCAAAAGAGAAAATCGAAAACTATCTGAAGTTGGCACGGCCACTTATTCTTAAGGACAAACGAAGCAACTATCTCTTTATTACCGGACGGGGCACCTGCATGACCAGGTTGCGATTCTGGCAGATAGTCCGCAAAACCGCAATGGCAGCCGGGATCACCAAGGATATCTCCCCGCATATGCTCCGACACTCTTTTGCCACCCACCTGCTCAGCCATGGTGCCGATCTGCGGGCGGTGCAGATGATGCTCGGACACGCAGACATCGCCACCACCCAGATCTACACCCATGTCGATCAAGACAGATTGAAAAGCATCCATAAAAAATTTCATCCGCGTGGGTGAGCGAAAGGAATTTCGCATCTCTGTGGCGAATTGCCGGCAAATGATCTACAATACGTTATTATTACAATATTTTTCCAGAGAAAATTGACAGCAAAACAGCGATGCGCCTCATCACCACCCACATCAACGCCGATTTCGATGGCCTGGCGGCAATGGTCGCCGCCCGTAAAATCTACCCTGATGCCGTCATGGCCTTCCCCGGCTCCCAGGAAAGAAATGTCCGTGAATTCATTGCCCAGAGCCTGGCAGATGCCTTTGACTTTACCAAGATCAAGGATATCGACCTGAAAGCTGTCGACACCCTCATTCTGGTGGACACCCGATCGCCCGAGAGAATAGGTCCCTTTGCCGAGTGTCTGGCCAACCCCGGCATCAAAGTCCACCTGTACGATCACCATCTGCAAAACAGCGACGACCTGCATGGCGACCTTGAGGTCGTCGAAGACTTTGGTTCGACGACCACCCTGTTGGTGAATATCCTGCGCGAGCAGAAAATCGCGATCAGCCCCGAGGAGGCAACCATCCTCGCCCTTGGCATTTACGAGGATACCGGGTCCCTCACCCATCTGACCACAACGCCGGAGGACTTCATCGCCGCCGCCTGGCTGGTAGAAAAAGGTGCCAAACTCGATCAGGTCGCTCAGTTCATCACCCATGAGCTGACCTCCGAGCAGATTGCCATCCTGCACGAACTAATGAAGAGCGCAAAGCAGTACACCATCCAGGACATCCCCATCGTAGTGGTCACTCACTCTCTCATGAACTATGTCGATGAGTTCGCCCTGATCGTCAGGCGATTCATGGCCATGGAAAATCTTAACGTGCTCTTTGCTCTCATTTCCATGGGCGGCCGCATCTATCTGATCGCCCGAAGCCGGATTGCCGACGTCAATGTCGGCATAGTCGCCCGCGATCTGGGCGGCGGCGGGCATGCCACGGCCGCCTCCGCGACTATGAAGGAAATGACCCTGATCGAGGCACAGGAAAAACTGATCCATACCCTGCACCGACATATCCATCCCCAGGCCATTGCCAGCGAAATGATGTCCAAGCCGGCCATTACCATTACCCCGGACGCCACCATTGCCGAAGCCAACGCCCTTTTGACCAGATACAATATCACCGCAGCACCGGTCCGGGTGGATGTCCGCAAAGCCACCAGCGACGGCCACCCCATCCTGGGAATAATAACCAGGCAGATCGTCGAAAAGGCATTGCACCATTCCCTGGGCGACAGACCGGTCAGCGAGTATATGACCAGTGATGTAAAAAGTCTGCCGCTGCAGGCGACACTCGCCGATATCCAGGATCTCATCATTGAAAACCGGCAGAGGCTGGTGCCGATAGTCCAGAACAAGGCGTTGATGGGGGTTATCACCAGGACAGATCTGCTCAACAGGCTGGTGAACGATCCGGCCCATCTGCCGAAAAACCTGCTGCACGAGGCAGATCACCCCACCCTGGAAAGAAGACGAAACCTGAATGCCATTATCGTCGACTGCCTGAGCCGGCAGATGATCCAGCTGTTACAGACTATCGGGCAGGTTGCCGACAAACTGGGCCACAACGCCTTTGCCGTCGGTGGTTTTGTCCGGGATCTGCTTTTAAAAAAGGCAAATCTTGACCTGGATATTGTCATCGAAGGAGACGGCATCGAATTCGCCAAGACCCTCGCCGACCATCTCGGTGGCAGATACCGGACCCACGACCGCTTCAAGACCGCCGTCGTTCTCATGCCGGACGGCAAGAAAATAGACATCGCCACCGCCAGGCTGGAATATTACGAATATCCGGCGGCAATTCCGACAGTCGAGCTGTCGTCGATCAAACTCGACCTGTTCCGCCGCGATTTCACGATCAACGCAATGGCCATCCAGCTCAACCCGGGCCAGTTCGGGACCCTGATCGATTTCTTCAACAGCCAGAACGACTTAAAGCAGAAGTCCATCAAGGTCCTGCACAACCTCAGTTTCGTTGAAGATCCCAGCAGAATTTTTCGGGCCGTACGGTTTGAAAAACGCATGGGCTTCCAGATCTCCCCCCACACCAAAAGGCTGATTACCAACGCGGTCAACATTAAGTTGTTCGACAAAAGCCAGGACCCCCGATTCCTCTCGGAACTGAAAATCATTTTCTCCGAAGAAAACCCGTTGCCGGCCATTCAGCGGCTGGCTGAGTTCGATCTCTTCCAGTTTCTCTGGCCGGATCTTCGCCCGCATTACGAAGTCGATCGGCGATTCATGCATATCCTCACCCAGGCTCAGCTGGCAATTTCCTGGTTCCGGTTGCTCTACCTCGATGAACCCTGCCGAAACTGGGTGGTCTATCTGCTGGCGATCATGTCCAGATCCAGGCTGCAGGAACTGTCGGCTTTCTGCGTCAGATTTGAGGAAACACCGAAGACCACCGAGTATCTGCTTGAGCAGAAAGAGCGGGCAGACAATGCCGTCAACCTGCTGTCCCGCGACAACAATCACAAAAACAGCAGGATCGTTGCCTGCTTCGAGAATATCACCCTGGAAGGTCTGCTCTATATCATGGCTATTGCCAGAAAGAACCACGTCAAAAAAGCCGTCTCCCTTTACGTCACCTCATTGAGACATATCGAGGCTGAGCTTTCCGGGAAGGATCTGGTTGAGATGGGTTACCAACCGGGCCCACGATTCAAGAAAATACTACAGTACCTGAAGAACCTTCGTCTGGACGACCCGACCCTGAGCCGGGAGAAGACTACCACCCTGATCCAGAAGAAGTTTCCCCGTTAAGCTTCGCTTGCCCAGGTTGAAACAATGCTTAATGTATTCGTGCTGCAGCCAAAAAGATCAGCAGGAAAAGCAAACCATCTCAAAGTAGAATTACAAAACAATGCATCATTTTTTTACCCAGTTGATTATTCTCGCTCCACCTTTGCTATTTGCCCTGACCCTCCATGAGTTTGCCCACGGCTTCGTCGCCTATCGTCTGGGGGACCCGACCGCCAGGGATGCCGGCAGATTGACACTCAATCCATTAAAACATCTTGACCCTCTTGGAACCATTGCTTTTTTCTTCATTAAATTCGGTTGGGCAAAACCGGTACCCATCAATCCAAACTACTTTCAGAATCCCAAAAAAGATATGCTGTGGGTGGCGCTGGCCGGACCGGTAACCAATCTGGCCCTGGCGATGATCAGTGCGCTTCTGACCAAGGGTATTTGGCTGCTCGCCAACGTGCTGCCCTACTCGGTTACGACGGAGGCCATCCTGGTACCGCTCAACTCGATGCTGATCGCCAGCGTCTGGATCAATCTGGTCCTGGCCATCTTCAATTTTTTACCCATCCCGCCACTTGACGGGAGCCGCATCCTGCTCGGCTTGCTACCGAACGATTTGGCCCTCTCCTATCTGCGACTTGAGCGGTACGGTTTTCTGATTATAATGGTCCTGGCCTTCAGCGGGATCTTGTCCAGGGTAATCGTGCCTGTCATCAGTTTCGCCAACAGCCTGCTGCTGTCATAGGCTGACGTTATCTCCAGCTACTTGCGGACAAGCATCACAAGGGACTCGTGAAAGGTCGCACCACCGCCTATGTCGGTGAGCTTTTGTGAGGTGAGATCGTTAATGCCGTCTTCCGTCATTCCCTCCGAACCGGCTGGATATAGAGGCCAGAATATGCCTTCGGCAACCAGCAGTCCTTTACAGGTATCGGTGGTTATCCTAGCCAGGCGTGTCGTGCTGCCCCGGCCGTTACGCAACACTACCTCATCGCCATCCTTGATATCAGAGTTTGCGGCATCTTCCGGGTGAATAAGGACTGTGCCGCACTTTTCAGGATAAAACTCTCCGAAGGTGCTGTTCAAGAGATCGGGATGCGGCGGAGTAATCAACCGGAAAGGGTATCGAGACAGCAGATCCGGATCGGCAGACTCCCCAGCCGGAGTAAGACAGGCCACGGATGGTTCCGAGAGAGAGGCCGGAGAGACAAAATGGAACTTTCGATTTGTCCCCGCCAGCACCCGCCCATCACTGAGGCTGTTTGTTGAGAGAATGAGCTTGCCTGACAGCACTTCTTCGACGTCACAGTCCTTTGGTAAACCCTGCAACCCGGAAAGGTACCCCGCTATTCTCTCCTCACAGCTCTGACGAAAAGGCGGCTCGTTGAAATTCATTTTCCGGGCCAGGCTCTGAAACAGCCTGAAGTTACTCCAGGCCTCGCCAACCGGTTCGATAGCCGGTTTTGCCACCCCGAGGTAGAAATGGCCATAGCCGGTGTAGAGATCGAGGTTTTCCAGAAAAGTGGTAGCCGGCAGAAGCAGATCGGCATACCTGGCGGTCGGCGTCATCACCTGTTCATGCACGACGGTAAAGAGATCCTCCCTGGCCAGTCCCTGCCGGACCATTGCGCCATCGGGGTTGACGCTCAACGGATTGGCATTATAGACAAACAGGGCCTTGATTGGTGGCTGAAGGGTGGTAAGGGCGTGGCCGAGCTGGATCATATTGATGACCCTCGTCGGCTTTTCGGCAAGAGACGGATAGGTGAGTTTAGCCTTCTCGCCGCGAAAGGCACCGGAAGACAGCAATACCCCCCGCCCTTTCCCGCCATCATAGAGGCCGAGACAGGCGGCAAGAGAACAGATCGACCGCACGGCCATCCCGCCTCTGCTGTTACGGGAGAGACCTATACCTATCCGAAAGAAAGTGCGTGGAGATTTTGCCAGCTGACCGGCAAGCGCTTCCATCTCACTTTTTAAGACACCACTCTCCTTTTCAAACTCCGCCCATTCTTTTGCCTGCAGATAAGCGGCTTGCTGTTCTAATCCTTCCGTCCGGTCATTGATAAACTGCCGGTCGATGAGATCATTTTCGATCAGCGACTTCATCACCCCTAGGGCCAGCGCACTATCGCCGCCCGGCTTTACCTGCAGGTAGCAGTCCGCCGATTTTCCCGTCTCGCTACAATACGGATCGATGACCAGCAGTCTGCCACCTTTTTTCCTGGCGGCGGCGACATATTGCCAGAAATGGACATTGGTCACTTTGATGTTGATCCCCCAGGCGACGATCAACTCTGCCTGGGCGGCATTTTCCGGGGGACATCCGGGGAGATCGCCGCACTGTTGCTGCCAGCCTGCCCCTGCCGCCGCCGAGCAGATGGTCTGGTCAAGACCGGAGGTTCCCAGCCGATGAAAAAAAGGAAAGCCGGCAAACCTGTTTACCAGCCCCATGTTCCCGGCATAGCAATAGGGCAAAATCGCTTCTCCGCCGTATCGCTCCGCTGTCTCTTGTAGTCTGTCAGCCAGGAGGTCCAGTGCCTCTTCCCAATCGAGCCGGCGGAACTCTCCTGCCCCCTTACGGCCTACCCTGAGCTGCGGATAGAGAATCCGCTGGGCCGAGTAGAGCCGTTGCGGATATCGGTGCATTTTCCGGCAAAGAAATCCATTGGTGTAGGGATGCTCCTTGTCTCCCTGTAAAGTGGTGACCCTGCCGTCTGTTACGGTGGCGATCATGCCGCAGCTGTCGGGGCAATCCAGTGGACAAATGGTTTTTTGCCGGCTTGTTGTTTCCATGGCTATTCGCCCTCACCTACCCCATCATCCCTTGCCCGCTGTAGAGATAACGTTTGATCTTATGGGTTGCCGTTTTGGTAAAGGGCTCCCTTCGTTCAAAGACCTTCGCCAGTCTTGAGGATTTCGGCAGTCTACCATTCAGATCGGTCCGCATCGTCTCAAGCAGATTTTCGATATAGGCACGCCGTTCAGCGCTGGAGCTGCCGGCTGTCTGGTCGTCGATAAACTCGTAATCCGGATAGATCCAGGCCTCCATCTGTCCATTGTTTTCGATGAGCAGACTTTCGACAACCCAATGATAGGTGTTGATTTTATGCTCTATCGCCTCCGGATAGACATTCTCGCCGTTGGCGAGAACAATCACGCTCTTTGACCTGCCGCAGATATGCAGGTTCCCCCCTTTGTCAATATAGCCAAGATCGCCGGTGAAGAGCCAGCCGTCCTTGGTCAGCACCGCCTCGGTCCCTTCCTCGTCGTTATAATAGCCCCGCATAACATTGGGACCACAAACCGTAATCTCACCTATGCCCGTCTCCCGGTCCGGATTGTCAATTTTTATCTGAACCCCTGGGATTGGTTTACCCGCCGAACCGATGGCAATCGATTTATCCCCTGCCGGCCCCCCGGCTATCAGTGGAGAAGATTCGGTCATACCGTATCCAATCAGATAGGGGAAGTTCGCTTCATGGAGAAACCTCTCCACCTCCGGGTTGAGGGCAGCGCCACCGATCCCCATCAACTGCAGATTCCCGCCGAAAAAGGCCAGCAGTTTCCTGCCGATAGTACGGTGAATGAACCGTCGCCCCAATCCGAATTTACAGACCCCTTTGAGCAGCTTGCTCTTATCAATCTGTGGCAGGACTCTTTTTTTATAGATCTTCTCCAGCACCAGGGGAACGGCAAAGATGGCAAAAGGTTTTTCATAATCGCACAGCTTCTGCAAAATGGCAGGAGTCGGGGTTTTGCCTGCGTAGGCAATACGGCAGCCGGCCAGCAGGGGGAGGATAAACCCGCAGGTAAATTCATAGGTGTGCGACATGGGGAGAATGGACAGCCAGACAGACCCCGGCTTGATCTCCTTCAATCCGGACGCTGCATAGGCGTTGGAGGTAAGATTCTTATGGGTCAGCATAACCGCCTTGGAGTAGCCGGAGGTGCCGGAAGTGTAAAGAATTGAGGCCAGATCATTTTCTGCAACCGGCTGGAAAGGAGGATTTTCCGGGTTGGCCCTGAAAGAATCCAGGGCCACTTCAAGATAATCTGCAAAGGTGACCGTGGGTACGATACTGATCTCCGATTTAGAATCATCAAGAGTAATGACCGGAACATGCCACTCTTTACGCAGTTCGTATATTTTTTCGATCTGCTTCTGGGTGGTGAACAGGACCTTGACCTGCATCTCGTTGAGAATATGGTGCACATCACTTTCCGGCAGGTCGGGGAGGATGGGGACGGCGATAGCCCCCAGACGGACGACGGCCAGATAGGCCGTTCCCCAGTTATGGGAATTTTCGCCAAGGATGGCAACTCGATCTCCTTTGGCGACGCCCTCGCTCTGCAAACGAACCGCAAGGGCGAAAATCCGTTCGTGAAACTCCCCATAACTGAGGGGCACTTCCATCGCCATGCCAATGGCAGGTGAATCCTGGTATTTCGAACAGCTGGAATCAATCACATAATTGAGAGTCATGCCGACTTCTACAACCGCATTCATAGTGTACCTCAGTAGCTATCGCCCCGGCATTTTCGCTCTCGGCAATACAAAGATATCTTCTGTTTTATAGACGGACACAATCCGCTCGATTGTACACAATAGGTTATTAGCCGTCAATTACCAAGGCTTGCGGCATTATCCGGCAAACCACCTTTAGACCGTATTCCTTAAGACCTGCAACAAAAAGCACAACACCTTGATATAATCACAAAATCAGCACTTTTGGCAGCCGCGGGGGAGGGATAAAACAGAGTACCCCCTTGTGGAGTGTTTAGGATGTATGGGGATTTTGGGGAAAATTTTCAACAAAGGCGCTACAGGAAACATCTTTTTCCCGGCATCAGATCTCGTCGGGATTGTCGGAACTCTGTTCCTCTAAAAGTTTTTCCACCGCCAAGGCAATTTCTTCTATGGCAAACGGTTTGGCAATGGTGATCACCCGGTCGAGATACGAGGCTACAGCCAGGTACCGTTCCTTGGAGATAGTCCCTCCTCCGGAGATGGCTATAACCGGGAGGTCTGGGGCATAGCTGCGCAGATCCAGAATGGTCTGCAACCCGTCTTTGACCGGCATGACCATATCGGTTATAACCAGGTCGCAGGGGTGCTCCTGAAACAGTTCCACCCCTTTTTCTCCATTCTCCGCCACGAACACTTCATAGCCTTTCGTTTTCAGGATCCTGCGCAGCAGGTCGAGGGCGGTCGGCTCATCGTCTATAACAAGGATACGTTTCACGTCGTTCATATGCACATATCATCTCTTTTAGGAGGATGTCTTTCTGACTTTATACGCTACTTTACAAATTTTTCAAAACAAATTTGTGCTTATCGTATCGTTTGTATTTTCTCCACGGTCAGGGTCAGTGCGCCAAAATCGTCCTCGATCATGCCCGTCAGCAGATAGCCTCTGCCACTGCGTAAAATATGGGCATGAGCCCGGTATACTTCAGGAAAAAATGTCGTCTCCACCTGGCCGGTCTCGTCTTCGAAGGTGAGAAATTCCATCGCCTCCCCGGTCCGGGTCGACACCAGTTTACCGGTGAGCAGCCAGGCCGTAAGCCGCACCCGTTGCCCGACACGCTCCGGTAGCGTCGCCACCTTAATCAATCCCTTGGACGGGTGGGCGATAAGCTGCAGCGGATGATAGTCGCAGAGAAAGCCGAGCACGCCATACTCCCGTCTGAGCCTGCTCTTGATATCCGGCGGCGGCAACGGCGGGGCCGGCGGCAGTTTCGCCTCAAAAAGAGACAGGCACCGCCTGTCGTGCAGCAGTCGCTGAAAGCTCGCCCATTGCCAGAGCAGAACAGTACGGTTGCCCTCAGGACTCAGGCCATCCAAAGCCCCGGCGTGGATCAATGCCCGGGCCTCATTGTCCGCCGGCTGCGTGCGCCGGAAAAAATCACCGAGGTCATGGAATACTCTCTTTTTTCGTTCGGTAAGCAGCCGATCCAGAAAATCCTCCGACAAGCCATGGATGCTCTGCAGCCCGACCAGAAGCTGTTGTTTTTTACCCGACCAGCGAAGTCCGCTCGTCAAGACGTCCGGATGGAGAATTTTCAGCCCCAGCCTTTTCGCCTCGGAGACGTAGGCAAAGGTGGAATAATAGCCCCCCTGATTGGCGATCACCGCGGCCATGAATGCCGCCGGATAGTGGCGTTTCAGATAGGCGGCCTGAAACGAGACCCGGGCATAGGAAGCAGAGTGCGGCTTGCAGAACGAATAGCCGTCAAAGCTCATCATCATCCGCCACATCCGTTCCACCTCTGAGGGATCGACCTGCCGTTTGGCACAGCCTGCAAAGAACATCTTTTTATAATGCTGCAGCCGGTGGACTTTGTCTTTTTTCGACATCACCTTGCGCAGGCCGTCGGCCTCGCTGTGGCTAAAACCGGCCAGGGCCACGGCGACCCTGGAGACATCCTCCTGATAGACCATCAGCCCGTAGGTCTCGTCAAGGACATCGCCGATTTCCGGGCAAAGCGGCTGCCAGCTGCCGCCGTGCAGCCGCCGGACATATTCCCGGACGAACTCATTGGCCGCCGGCCGGATGATCGACGACTGGATGACCAGCTGCTCAAAGTCGCCGGTCCCGGCCTTTTTCTCCAAAAGACGCATGGCCGGGCTCTCGATGTAAAAACAGCCCATGGTCGCCCCGTCGGCAACCGACATCCGGGTCGCCGGGTCATCCTCCGGCTGCCAGCTCTTTTCATCAAGCTGCCCGCCTGCCGCGCGAACCGCAGCGATGCTGTCGCGAATCACCCCGAGGCTCCGGTTGCCGAGAAGGTCGATCTTGACCAGCCCGGCTTCCTCGGTGCCGTCCTTTTCCCACTGGATGATCGGCACCCCCTTGGCGGCCCGTTCCACCGGTACATAGTTGCTGATCGGCTCCGGGGTGATCACCACCCCGCCCGGATGGACGGAGAGATAGCGCGGCAGGCCAATCAGCTGTTCGGCAAGTTTTAAGACCTCCGGCCAGGGCGGTGACAGATCCTGATCACGAAGAGCCGGCAGAGCGCTCAACGAATGCTCGAGGCTCTCCGCCCCGCTGGTATGCAGCCAGGGGATGCGTTTGGTCAACCGGGAGATCTCACCCTCAGGCAGGCCGAAGGTTTTGGCGGTTTCCCGGATGGCCATGCGGGGCTGGAAAAAGACATGGTTGCAGACCATGGCGGCATGGCCATCATAATCCCGCAGGACATCGGTGAGCACCTCATCGCGCTCATCCCAGGAAAAATCGATATCGATATCAGGCGGGTCGGTCCGGCCCGGGTTGAGAAAACGCTCGAAATAGAGGTTATACTTGATCGGACAGACATTGGTGATATCCAGGCAATAGGCGACAAGCGACGCCGCCCCCGAACCGCGGCCGCAGATCCGCCGTTTTTTCCGGCTGCCGTCCGGCCCCTTGCGATGGACGATATCACGAACCACCAGGAAATAGGCGGAAAAGCCCATCGTCTCGATCACTTTCAGTTCATGCTCGAGCCGCTCGACCACCGGCTCCCCCAGATCGTCGCCGTATCTGCACCTGGCCCCCAGGTAGGCCTTTTCCCGGAGGACCTGCGCCGGCTGCCGCCCCGCCCCGCCCCGCCAGGGCGGCATGACAATGCCGAACTTTGGCCCGGTAAAGGTGCAGCTTTCGGCCAGCTCTTCCGATGCCGCGACCACCTCCGGCCAGATGGCAAATCTTTTTTGATACTGGTCCCTCTCAGCCAGCCAGTTGATGGCGGCCGCTTCCGGTTGTCTCACCCGGTCGATGGTGCTCTTGTTACGGACCGCCTGCAGGAGACGGAAGAGCTGCCGGTCGCCTTCATCCGCCATATCGCTGTCAGCGGTGGCAACGGCGGGAAAACCATGTTCCCCGGCAAAGGTGCGCAGGAAGCGGCCAGGGCCACTGGGCCGGGCACCCAGATCGGCCGCCACCCGTAAGCCCTGCTCCCTGTAGTGCAGGAGCAATTCGGGATCACGGCCGAGGACGAGCAGGCCGCCGGCAAAGGATGCAAGATCGTCCGCCAGGCTGAAGCTTTTCTCCAGGTGGCGTTTGGTCAGCAGATTGCAGAGATTGGTGTAGCCTGCCTGGTTCTGCACCAGGCAGGTGACGTTTTTCTTTGAGCCCGGCTCGGAAAGTTCCGCGCCGACGATCGGCCGCAACCCCTCCCGGTTGCAGGCCCCAAGAAAATCCCACAGCCCGTAGAGGTTGTCCCGATCGGTCATGGCCAGACCGGGATAGCCGAGTTGTTTGGCACGGCGGCAGAGGGCGGCGGGCGAGGCGGTGCCCCGCAGAAGGGAATAATACGATCTGACCCGGAGAGGAAACATGAGCGGCTCCCGAGAGTGACCGGGGATCAATGCATGCCCGAAGGGATCTTAGCCGGCATCTGCCGGCCGACCCCGATAACCCCGTGGCCGAAGCGCCGGCGCAGCACATCCATGGCCCCGCTGACTTTTTCCTGCCGCAGCTGCCTGCTTTCCTCTTCGGGAAAAAGCGGCAGTTGCGGCGACCGGGGCTGCAACCGATCGCAGACCAGACGGCAGCTGCGAATCCTGGTCCGTCTGATCCAGGCCCGCTGCAATGCGGTGAACGCCAGCTGCCGGAGCAGCACATCCCCGGAGGTACCGGTCCGGCAGGAGGCCTGGCGTACCACGAACCCGCCGTCGGAATAGCGCAGCCAGATGCCCACCCGGCGGGCTACCTGCCGCTGTGCCCGCAAAGTAAAGGCCGCCCGGCCGACCAGGGTGGCAACCACCCCCTCCAGCTGCCCCTGATCGTTGGTGTCGTCGGCAAACGAGTGTTCGTAGTCGATACTCTTTGCATCCGCCGCGGGCCGGCAGACCCTGCTGTCGTCGACGCCGCGGCTCGCGGCATGGAGATAGTCGCATCGGCTGCCGAACGGCACCATCAGCTGCTGCCGGTTCAGTCCGGCCAGGGCACCGATGGTGGTCAGGCGAAACTCCTGCAATTTCTGCAGCTCCTGGCCGGAGAGACCGGGGAGGAGCTGGATGGGCAGGGGGGCGAGAAAGAGCGCCTCCTCACCTGCGGTGACGATATACTCCCCCACCGGCTTGACCAGTCTGGACGCCACCTTCGACACCAGTTTACTGGTGCCAAGGGTCCAGATCGGATTGATCCCGAGACGGGTGCGCACATGCCGGCGCACCCGCCAGCCGACATCGGGCGCCGGGCCGTACAGCCGGTGGGTCCCGGTTACGTCGACAAAAAAATGGCCATCCGCCTGGCCGCATTCGATAAGAGGAGAATAGCCCTGCAATTCCTTGAAAAAAGCCTGCATCGCCTTCCGGTACAGGTCGACGCGGGGGGCAAGCAGCGCCGCCCTTCGGCAGATGCGGGTGGCCTGCTTAAGCGGCATCCCCTTGCGCACCCCATCCCCGTAGGCCTCTTCGCTCATGTCGTAGACCACCGCCCGGGCCGCCTGCAGCGGGGCAATAATCAGCGGCCGCCGGTGCAGGCTGCTGTCGCTGATCCGTTCAACCGCCACGGCGAAGTCGGCGACATTGAAATGGAGCACCGCCCGCTCCCGCAGCCCGAAGTCCCGAGACATCAGCATCCTCCGCGTGGCAGCCCGGCAAGGATCGTTGCCAGCGTCCGCCCGTTTCTCGGCGCCTGGGCCCGGACATGGTTGTTGAACAGCAGGATGCCCCGGTCGGCCCGGCCAGCCATCGGCAGGAGATACTGCTCACACCAGGCGCGGAGTTCCTCCTCGGCATAGTCATAATTGAACTTTTTCTGCATATTGCCCGACTGCCAACCCTCCTTGTTCCGGCCATGGAAACGGACATAGAACAGGCCTGGATTGGTCACCACATCAAGAGACGGGAAGAGTCCGGGCAACGACGGTTCATCGACTGCAACCAGGGTTACCCGCCGCCGCTGCAGTTCGGCAAAGACCGGATCGACCGCCCAGGACCGGTGCCGGAATTCCACCGCCACCGGCAGGTCGTGCAGGCCGTCGAGGAGGGCGGCCAGATAGCTGCGATGGGCAAGGGAGCGGTCAAAATCCGGGGGCAACTGGATGAGAATCGCGACCAGTCGTTTTTTGAGCGGGGCGATCCCCTGCCGGTAGAGCTGCAGCTGCTGGCGCCAGTTGTCGTCCCGTTCATGGGTCATGGTCCGAGTCAGCTTGGCGGCAAAGAGCAGGTGGGCCGGCGCCTTGTCCACCATGCGGGCCAGGGGTTCGGCCCGGGCCATCTGATACCAGGTGTAATTGAGTTCGACCACCGAGAAACAGCGGCCGTAGAGCCCGAGCATTTCCGTGCTCCTGGTCCCTTCCGGATAGAAGCCGCTATCCACCCATTCGGTATAGGAGTAGCCGCAGGTGCCGACATAGACGGGACAGCGCCGGACCAGGCCAGTCGTTCCGGGAGCAAAGCTAAGCTCGACCTTCGCCGGACAAGGTTGGTTATTGCCGCTTTCCATCGAACTCCGCATGATTACCCCGGATTACCCCGACCACCTTGCCCTGAACCAGCAGCTCGCCAAACGGGTAGCACATCACCTGATAGTCGTCGTTGGCGGGCCGAAGCTCAATATGGTCGGCATAGTGGAAAAAACGTTTCACCGTCGCCTCCTCTCCCTTGACAAGCACGGCAACGACCTCGCCATTTTCGGCGTATTGCCGCGGTTCACAGACCACCAGATCGCCGTCGAAAATCCCGGCATCCTTCATCGACTGTCCCTTGATGCGCAGGCAGAACAGATTATCGCCGGGAAAGACCGAACTGTCGACCACTACCGTGCCCTCCCACTCCTGCTGGGCGTACATGGGCAGCCCGGCGGTAATCTCGCCGATAATGGGCAGCTCCCGGCCGGTCCGGGTCCCGCTGCGCTTCCGTGGACCGGGATAAAGACGGATCGTCCGGCCATAATACCCTTCCCGCTGCAGCACATTCTTTTTTTCCAGCTGATTCATCAGTTGCGCCACCGCCGTATGACTGACCCCCAGATCGGCGGCGGCCTGCCGCAAGGTCGGGATACGCCCCTCCTCGTCCATCCGCTCGGTCAAATAGTCGAGCAGCTGTTGCTGTTTATCGGTAAGTTCCATAGCACCTCCAAATGTATATGTACATTTACTGTAATTGTACATATACATTTGCTTTTGTCAATGTACATTTTAATTGACCGGACAAATACCGGAAGAGGTCGACCCTTGCCGGCCTCATGTGCTTTTAACCACTTGTTATGTATTGGTTTTTTGCGAAGGATAAAGGAAGATCGGACCGCAAGGGCCGATCATATCCCGCCCAGACAGTCGTCGAGATGCTGCCACTCACCCTTGCCGACCCACTGCAGTTTTTCCAGGAAGAGCTGATCGCTCCGGTACAGCTTGCCGCTACGCTGTCTGGCGAGAAATTTGGCATACTGTCTCGGACCGCCGTTATACATGGCATAGACCACCTGGGAGAGCAGCCTGGTATCGGCACCATTCTGCCAGATCGGGTGTTTGAAGGCATAGGTGCGCAGATACAGATCGGCGATCTCGCAACCGGCAAGGGCGTTGTAGTGGATGTCCCAACGCAGGCGGCTCCGGTCATAGACCCCGCGCCAGACCCGTTCATTTACCTGCATCAGTCCCACCGAGGTCTGATTGTAGGAAAGGAGGTAGGTGAGTTTCTTGTTTTTTACGGTAAACTGGCGAAAGCAGCTTTCCTGCCAGGCCATGGCGATTATGAGTTCATTGAACATGCCGTGAAACTGCTTGGGTATTTCTCCTCTGGCCAAAAGGGTGGCGGAGCTCTCAGCCAGCACGGTCTTGACTCTTGCCACATATTCGGCAAGGTCCTTTTCGGGGACCCGCCAGCGAAGAATCTCGGCAAGGGCCGGTTTCTCAGCCCCATATGCCGGGGTGGAGAAAAAATCAAACAGCCGGGAGTGCGGTTCACCCGCCGGTTCCTCCACCGGGATGTCTATTTCTTCCTGGTTGTCCGGGAGACTTTCCTCCTCATCTATCGGCGGCAGCTGCAACAATCCCCGCAGCTGCTCGTCCAGTTGCGTGCCGTAGGGCAAGGCCGTCTCCCCGCCGACCACCATTGCAGCCAGACGCAGCAAGCCCTGCTGGCTGATCTCAATGCCGAGGGTGGGCCCCAGCCGGTCGAAAACCGCCAGGGCATCGGCTGCGGTAAAAAAAGCCAGATAACCAAGGCTGTTGTCCGAGGGCCGGGCATAGAGCTGTCGGCGAAAGACCGGAGCCAGCTGATGCCAGGCCTGAAGAAACTGCATCCGGACAAAATCCCTGCCTATCTCCTGATTATCGAGGGCGGCAATGAAGACATAGCGGGTATCGAGCAGTACTTCGATAAGTGTCTGCCGATCCTCCGGCAGAAGCGGCTGTCCGGCCATGGTGACCAGCAGGCGGACCAGAAAGGCATCCCAGGTCTCCCAGAGCTTGACCAGCCGTCCACGCTCCTCCTCCGTCAACTCCGCGCCCAGCTGCTCTTTTTTCGGTTCGAAGACCTGTTGCACCTCGGTGAGCAGTTCCACCACGACCGCCTCTTTGCCGACGACAACCTGACCACCGTGGATACTGTCGAGCATGGCCCGGGTTGCCTGCAGGGATTCCTCGGGAAAAAGCGGCGCGAGGAAAGAGCGCAGTTCTGCTATCGGTGGAGCAAGGTCAAGACGTATCCGGTCGAGATGGGCATATACCCTCGGTTTGGCAAATTTCCAGAGAAAATCAGCGACCGTCGCAGGCTTTCGGGACAAGGTGAGAAGATGCGAATCGACGGTTTGAAAAGACAGGGAAAAAGTCCGGCCGTCAAAGAGGGGCTGCAGCAACAACTGCACATAACCATGCCAGGCAAGGGGAGTGAGACAACTCTCCCCCAGTTCTGTTCCAACCTGGATATCCAGTCGCATATCCAGCCGCAGCAGAGGGCCATCGGAAGAAAATTGCGGCTCCGAGATCCTGACATCAGTGCAGGCATCGTCTTCCCCCACCAGAGAGATGCCCTGATCCTTGTCACCAAACCCGTTGTGCACCAGGAGAGATGTCAATAAGGTATGATCAAGGGTCAGAGGCAGGACAACTTCTTGCGCCAGCCCGAAGGAGGCGAAAAGCAGCAGCCAGAAAAAGGTCGGCATCAGGTATCGCAGAAATCTTTTAATAATTTTATTCACAATTGTTTCAGCCCCCCGGCATCCACCATGGATGATGACATACCTCTCCCCTGGTCCTGGAGACGCACCACATTTTGCCCCGTCCTGGACCGTCTTTGATATGCAGTATGTCGGAATATAGTTTTTTCAGCGTAACTTCGACAAATTGTTTGATTTACAGTAAACTTTTCCTGATCACCTTTCAATCGTTGTGTAATTATTGTACGTTTGGTGCGATTACTTTCCCCTCTCAGCAAAGAATCTATTTTTCGGGGTATCGATGAAAAACGAGAAAAACGATGCATACGGGGTGATTGTCTCACTGCTGCTGAATTCAGGTGCAGTGAACAAGCAGCAGGTACAACATGCCGAACGGATACGCCAAAAACTGGCGACGCCGACCACCCTGGTCAATGTCTTAAAAGACCTTGGTACTGTTACCGATGATCTGGTACGCAAGGCTCTGACGGGCACGAAGTTGTCCATCCGGATCGGCGAGCTTCTTGTGGAGCTGGGTCATCTGTCGGGCGACGATCTGACTGCCGCCTTCAATATCCAGAAAGAGCAGGAGAAGGATCTGAAACTCGGTGAGATCCTGATCAAGTACAATTTTATCGATGAAAAGACATTTAACCGGATCCTTTCCCTGCAGCTCGGCTATCCCCTTATAGACATCAATATGTCCCTGGTGGACAAGACCCTGTTTAAGAAAGTTCCAATAAAAACGATCATCGAGCACCAGTTTCTTCCGATAAAAACCACGGACGGGTCGGTGCTGGTTGCTTTTGCCGATCCGCTGGATCATATATGCGTCGACATCGCCAAAAGGTTTTTGGGCAACAAGCTTGGCTCGGCAATTGGTGAAAAAAAATCCCTCAGTGAGACAATTAAACTGCTGAGCAACCTGGCCGCCGGCAAGACCATTAATGTCGACAGCAAAACGGTGGTCGGCATCGTTAATTCGTTGATTATTGCCGCCATCAAAGACGACTGCAGCGATATTCATATCGAACCGCAATCTGATCGCCTTCAGGTAAGGTTTCGTCTGGATGGGGTCCTCAGTCATTACAAAGACTTCCCCGCCGACATCATTCCGTCCCTGACCAGCCGGATTAAAATCATGTGCGGCGCCGATATTGCGGAAAAACGGCGGCATCAAGGCGGCCGGATCCTCTTCGACTACGATGAGGGCAGTATCGATATCAGGGTATCTTTTTATATAACCATCCATGGGGAAAAGATAGTTTTCCGGCTGTTGAAGCAAAAAAGGGAACTGCTGGATCTCCATACCATCGGCATGGCCCCCAATATGCTGATCAGATTTCTGGAAGACGCAGTCTATCAGCCGAGCGGCGTCCTCCTGGTTACCGGCCCGACGGGATCCGGCAAGACCTCGACCGTCTACAGCTGCATCTCCCACATAAAAAATCCGCAGATCAGCATTATAACGGCGGAGGAACCGGTAGAATATGTCATCGACGGGATTGCCCAGTGCTCTATCGATCCATCCATAAACCTGACTTTTGAAGAGACACTGCGGCATATCGTTCGGCAGGACCCCGACGTAATTATGATCGGCGAGATCCGGGATCAGGGGTCGGCGGAAATGGCCATGCAGTCGGCCCTGACCGGCCACAAGGTCCTGAGTACCTTTCATACCGAAGACAGTATCGGCGGGCTGATCCGCCTGCTGAACATGGACATTGCACCTTTTCTCATCTCGTCGACCGTTGTCAGTGTCCTGGCCCAACGGTTGTTGCGCCGGGTGTGTCAAGCCTGTGCCAAAGAGACCAAGGCAACCCCGCTCCAGCTGCAGCGGCTCGGGATCTCGGTAAGTGATCTCCGTGGCGCACGTTTTGTCAAAGGGCGCGGCTGTCCAGAATGCAAACAGACCGGATATAAAGGCAGAGTGGGCGTCTTTGAGTTGCTGATCTTAAACGAACTGGTCCGTGACGCCATCCTTTCCCAGAAAACCAGCTATGAGATCAGGCAGATCAGTATTGAACATTCAGGTTTGGTTACCCTGCTGGAAGATGGTCTGGTCAAGGCCGCCGCGGGTATCACCACCGTTGAAGAAATTCTCCGCTGTCTGCCGAAACTGAACAAGCCCAGACCCCTGGCCGAAATACGCCGTCTTTCAGGAGAATAAGACCATGGAGAAACAACCTTCATTTCTTGCTGTAATAGAGCAGTATATTGAAGCCGGTAATATCGTTTTACCCGTCCTGAGTTCAGCGGCAATCCGGGTCCAGCAGGAGCTGGTGAAAAAAGAGCCCGAGATACCGGTTTTGGAGAATCTCATTGCCCAGGATCAGTCTCTGTCCAGCCAGGTGCTGCAGATGGCCAATTCGTCCTTTTATCATGGACTTGCCGAGATTTTGACCATCAAGGCGGCCATCGTCCGTCTCGGTATCCAGGAGGTGGGCCGCATTACGCTGCTCGCCGCCAGCAAGAATCAGTTTCGCAGCAAGAACAAGGTGTTGAATGTTATCATGCACCGGCTCTGGCAACATTCAGTGGGCTGCGCGTTGGGAGTACAATGGCTGACTCAGACCTGTAAGCTCGATGAACTGAGAGGCCACGCCTTTTTTGCCGGTCTCTTTCACGACGTCGGCAAACTCTTTGTCCTGATGGTCATTGACCAGTTGAAACAAAAAGATGACTCTCTCCCGCTCACCCAGGCCCTGCTAATGGAGGCGATGTCCTCTCTCCACGCCCAACAGGGGTATAACCTCATGAAGCAGTGGAATTTACCGGAAGAGTACTGTGCCATAACAAGAGACCACCACAATCCTGACTTTGACCATAAAAACCTCCTGCTGCTGCTGGTACGTCTCAGCAATTTGGCCTGTCGTAAGCTCGGCATCGGTTTAGCCAAGGATCCTTCCCTGGTCCTCTCGTCAACCGAGGAGGCCCATCTGCTGAATCTTTCCGAGATTGATCTGGCCCAGCTGGAAATTCGTCTTGAGGATACCGCCGTTCTGGCCGGTTGACCATCACCCCCCTCCCGGCGACCTCTCCCCGACCGGTTTTGATACGGACTAAAGACCTATCTTTTCAGTCTTTCAGCCAACAGTTGCATCGGGACAGAAATTCAGTTCGGGAGTGAAACCGTGACATGCAATAAAAGTCCACCTGGGCAGAAGATGACCTTGATCTCCCGGACTGCAGGCAAATACTCTCCCTGATATCTCCGACTTACGCGTCTTATCGCCGACTGGCCCTATGTAAGCAACCAATAAGTTAGACACTGGTAATTCTGTTTTAATCTCCTAATTTTTTTGTTGACGGACCTTAAAGTTTGGTGTACCTAATATTCGCTCGTAAGGTATTGGACCTTTGCCGAGACCAATGGGTCAGGCTCTTCTGTTTGTTATTTAGAAAAACCGTTACTTATCAAAACCGAGGATGATCATGTGCCAGCTTGTAACAGTGACCGGAACAGTGGGAAATTGTGTTTATCACCCATTTAAGAATTGGTTGTTTCGTATTCTTTTCAGCGCAGGATTACTGATTCCTGCCGTTCTGTCTTTGCCCGGTTCCGGTACGGCCGGCACCGGAACTGAACAAATGACCGAAGCACAGATTTTTGTGCGACAGGCGATAGAGGCAGCGGGTCGAGGGCAACTTGATCTCGCCAGTCAGAATTATGCACAGTTCAACGACCTCTGGAGAAAAGGCGAGGACTCGGTCAAGGATCAGTCGGGCCAGGCATATAAAGACATCGAATCCGAGATGGGACAGGTGGCCTATGCGTTTATCCTGAACAAGCCGGAAGCCGTTCATAGGGCCTTGCAAGGCTTACAACAGGTCAACCGGAAATTCATCCGGGGTGAATATCCGGCCGGAGCGGCCTCCCATTCCGCCTCAAGCAATCTGGCCGAATTTCTCAACTTGCTCAAGTCTACCCGGACATCCGCCGATAGCCGGGACAAGCAAACCGCACTGGACGGAATCAATAAGGTGCGAGAATCCTGGCTATCCGTTGAGGGTATTGTCCTGACCCAATCCGGAACCGCCTATGGCGATGCTGAGCGGGATATGGTGACCGTTGGTGCCATGCTCCGCAACGACGATTTCCGACTGGCCTCAAACCTGCTGGGAACAATGATTGATTACCTGGAACCACTTGTCGCAAAGACCACCTATTCCATCTGGGATGCTGCGATGATTCCCTTGCGCGAGGGATTGGAAGCGCTTCTGGTTATTGGCGCCCTGTTGGCATTCACCAAACGCTCCAGCGCCCAAAAAAGCAGCCGCTGGGTCTGGTACGGAGCCGGAGTGGGTATCCTCTGCAGTATCGTCCTGGCGGCTGTCGTAAAAATTCTTTTCAGCTCCAGCACCTTTGGCACCAATAATTTCCTCATTGCCGGATGGTCCGGCATCTTTGCCGCCATCATGCTTTTGTATGTCAGCTATTGGCTGCACAGCAAATCCAATCTCAGCGAATGGAACCGCTATATTTCCAGCAAAACAAAGGCAGCCTTGGCCAGCGGCCGCTTGCTTTCACTCGCCTTTCTGTCATTTCTCGCCGTATTCCGCGAAGGCACCGAAACGGTTCTGTTCATCATCGGCATGATCAACCAGATCAGCGTGCAGAATCTGGTCATCGGTGTACTTGTCGGTTGCGGAGCTTTAGTGTTGGTTGCCTACATGATGCTGTTTTTGGGAATGCGTATGCCGATCCGTGCCTTTTTCATGATATCAAGCGCTATCATGCTCTATCTCTGTATAAAATTCACCGGCCTGGGAATTCACAGCCTTCAGCTGGCCGGGGTGATCCCCTCCGACTTCGCTGCCGGCTTACCCGGAATCGATTTTCTCGGCTTTTACCCCAACTGGCAGAGCGCTACGCCGCAATTAATGATCCTGGTTGTGGCTATAGCCATAATCAGCTGGAAGCAATTGAACAACATTAAACATAAATTCAACTAATTAAGGAAAGAAGACAGTTATGGGAAAATTTAAGCTCATCGTCACAATAACCATCGTCGGCATGTTGTTTTTTGCTTTTCTTGGAGGATGCGAAAGTGAAAAGGCCGCCCAGCCATCCCTTGGCAACAAGGTTGCAAACCTGATAGTTGTCGCCGGGAACATAAAAGACGACCTGTCCACCGGCGATAAAGATAAACTCAAAGTGGACGGTCCCCGTCTGGAAGAAGTCTGGGCCGGATTCGAAGATACCGTTAAAGCCAAGTATCCTGACTCTTACGCAAAGGTGGAAACATTTCTCGACCCTGCTCTCGCCGGCATCAAAGCCGATCCTGTGGATGTGAAAATCATGCATCAGCTGCTCGACCAACTGATACAAACCTTGGAAGAACTTAAATCAAAAATTCCCGCCGATCCCGCAAAATAGCAATCGGCATCCGCATGCCGGACAGGCTGAGAACCAGCTTGTCCGGCCCGCAAATCCCCTTTGCCTCAAGCCTGTACGCCCCGGTTATTGCCCCTGACAGATCCCCCCTTAAAGTCGGGCCGACTGTTGACAAACGGCCAGGGTGCCGGTAAACAGAGATCCGAACCGTCTCTTCCCCAGAGAGGGACAATGGCTGAACAATCACTTACTTCACGGAATGCGCAACATGAATATTCTTTTTTTCGGAGCAGGTGCACTGGGCCAGGCACTGGGCTGCATGCTCGCCGCCGATGGCCACCATGTCTCCCTTGTACTCCGGCAACGTTTTATCGAGCAGTTCCCGACCACGGGACTGCAGGTAACCGGCCTGTTCGGTGAATATGTCGCTCCTCCGGCAAATCTTAGCCTGCTCGAAAATATCCGTTCTGCCCGTGAGACCTACGACTATGTCCTGATAACCACCAAGGCCTACGATACCAAAACCGCGGTAAAGGCGGTTGCCACTCTTGGTGACAGGGCCAGAACAGTCGTTTCCATGCAGAACGGCTGCGGCAACGTGGAGTTGCTCGTCCCGAGCTTCGGAGCGGAGAGAAGTCTTGGAGCCCGGGTCATTACCGGTTTTGAAATAGTTTCTCCCGGTCGGGTCAAAATAACCGTTTCCGCCGATGCCATCCGGGTGGGCTGCAGCAGGAGCGGCGAGATCCCCACTTCAGCCCAACTTCTGGCCGAAATGATCGATCATGCCGGTCACCCCTGCCTGGCGGTGGAAGACATCCACGAATCGCTCTTTGCCAAGCTTCTCTATAACTGTGCCCTCAATCCCCTCGGGGCGATTTTGGGGGTACCCTACGGGGCGCTCGCCGAACATACCGAATCACGGCAGCTGATGGAGAAGGTGATAAAGGAGACGTTCGCGGTCATCCAGGCCCTTGATGGCAGGACTCCCTGGTCGGATGCGGACGGTTTTATCAAGGATTTTTATGCAACTTTGCTGCCGGTAACGGCCACGCACCGGTCATCCATGTTGCAGGACCTGGAAAACGGCAAACCCACCGAGGTCGATGCCCTTCTCGGGTATGTGAGCGCCCAGGGACAACGGTGCGGTATACCGACGGTGACCTGCGACCTGTTGACAGCCCTGGTCAAATTCAAGGAGGCACAAGGGAGGAATGACCGGGCACGAAAAGAGCTGTGAGCATCGCCCGATTCATTGACTGCAATACGGCTTGGGATACTTGCCTCGACGTCCCCGTTTCAACGAAGAGTACGTAGGGCCAGGGCTAACACCTCTGCTTCCGGAGCACGCAGACCCGTCCATTCGACACTTGCCTGAAAATCCTCAATCTTCTCCTGCCAATAGTCCGCATCCGACAAGAGAATGGTCTTGGCGGCCTCATCTGACTCCCTGGTTCCGCTTTCAAAGTAGGTGATCATGGTCTGCAGCGCCTGCTGCACTTCACTGTCATTCATTGTCTTTCCTCCAGGATTTCACTGCCGCCGACCTTACGTGAATCTTGCCAGGAAACAGGGAACTGCCTTGCATAATCGTATTCCCGGTTGTCAAGAATCGCACCAAGATCCGACAAATACTCATCGTTTTGCACTTCCATCACCGGAGAGCACATCGCCGTAGAGTGTATTCACACAGTCAGGACAGAAGCCGTGGGTGAAACGGGCATCCGTACGGTCCTGGACGAACTTCTCCACCTGCTGCCAGTACCCTTTGTCGTCCCGGATTTTCTTACATGAACAGCAGATCGGTAAAAATCCGCTGAGCACATGCACCTTGTCCAGGGCTTCCTCCAATTCCCTGGTCCGGTCTTTGACGCGGCTTTCGAGTCTGTCCCTGGAGTCGCTCAACTCCTCCATGGTCTGCTGTACCTTGTTGCGGCTCTGCTCCAGTTCCTCGCCCATGATGTTGAACGCTTCGATAAGATCATCAAATTCATCATAAGTACGAATACGACTTCTGGCATCCAGGCGTCCCATAGCAATCTGACTGCACAACCTTGTCAGTTCCCTGATGCGCGTTCCCAGCCCCCTGGAAAAATAGAGACTGAACAACAGGGCCAGCAGGAGGGATGCCAACAGCGACAGCAGACCGGTCATCTGCAGCCGGGCCATTTTCTGGTCTACCTGGTCAGCACGCATGTCGATGCCGATCAGATACTTCCCTTCACCATTACGCAGAGGAGAGTAACCGGACAGAAAGACTCCCCACTCGTCCCTGTAGGGCTTCTCATCGACGGAAGGATCGAAAAAGGCCTTGATCATGGTCTCCGGTGCCTCGGTGTACTCCTGCCCGGGCATGGCCTGCCGTTCCGTCTCGTCGGAATCGACCACAAAGTAAAGCTTACCTTCCTCCTGGCGCATGATATACAGAAATGCAATATCCGGATTTGATCGACGAAGACGGCGCAGCGAGGCCAGCGTCTTCTTGTAGACCTCGGTGTCGATATCCGCTGCTGTTTGGATCGGGACCATGTCCCTGGCATCGATGCTCTGGCTCAACAGAGCTGCGCTGTTTTTCAGTCGGGAGCGCAGGCTTTGCATCAGGCTGTCTATTGCACTGAAGTAAAAGAACGAACCTACACTGCCCGAGACCAGAATAACCGCCAGAAAATGACTCAGGAATAGTTTATGGCCGAATTTCATCTGCAGGCGCGGAGCAGACATTTTGGCACCTCTTGGTTGAAGGGGGAGATCGTACGATATGCAAATTCCGGATATATTCGCCGCTATGGCTTCGGATACCGATCCTGACAAGATGTACACCTGAAGCCATGCATCGCATCTAAGCATAAAAGTGCCATCGAGTAAAGATATTGTGCTGCACAATTTCAGCTCTTTTTTTCCCGTCTGTTGCCGGCTTCGGTTTACCAATGCTTAATTTTGCCCAGCTTTTGTGATACAACGATGTAGACGAGGAAGAGAACTCGAAAACACGCAAACTTTGCCCGATGAGACAGATCAGCATCTCACATGGTATTTATTTGTTTTTTCGTATGAAATGAACCTGTCAAAGGCACTTATCCCCTTTGTGGGGTGTCAGTAAAATTATTGACTACAGGAGCACCTATGCCGACCGCCAGATACCTGATTATCATCCTTGCCATTTTATTGCCAAACCTCGCCTGGGCGGCAGATTTCCATGTGGGTCCCGGCCAGGCGTACACCACCATTGGTGCGGTTCCGTGGGAGTCACTTTCGGCCGGCGATACGGTTTTTATCCATACGCAGCCAACGCCCTATTATGAGAAGTGGGTGATCAACAGAGCCGGCACCGCCAACGCCCCGGTTACCGTACGCGGTGTCCCGGACGAAAACGGTAACCTGCCGATCATCCATGGTGAAAACGCGACGACCCGCTCCCAGCTCAATTACTGGAACGAGGAGCGGGGCATTTTGAAGATCGGCGGGTCGAATATTCCGGCCGACGGCACACCAACATATATCGTCGTCGAAAACCTGCACTTTCGCCGCG
>Ga0055480_10000080_pt1 | contig 30413 bp, 30 predicted proteins | sample Muzzi_PWB_D2_FD_57935 | JGI IMG/M metagenome (GOLD analysis project Ga0055480, IMG submission 57935) | Wetland microbial communities from San Francisco Bay, California, USA, that impact long-term carbon sequestration - Muzzi_PWB_D2 | ecosystem: Environmental > Aquatic > Marine > Wetlands ... | reverse complement strand
GGTGTCAAATTGTTATTTTTGCATTCTTTTACAGCATTCGTTCAGCTCCCCTGGGCCGGACTCGGTCGACGATTGCGTGCCGTACCACCGTCATCGGACGATCAGGCAGTCCGCCACCAGTTCCCAGAGGTATTTAACGGTGAGGCTTTCCATATCATAGTTTTTTTTGATGCTATTGATCTGGCCGTGGCAGCTGTGGCAAGGCAGTACGAGCATTTCGGCACCGGTGGCTCGAATCTGGTCCATTTTGCGACGACCGTAAAGAATGCGTTCATCGTTATATCCGGTGGTCAAGGCACCGCCGCCGCCACCGCAGCAGATCTGGTGAAGCTGCTTGGGGTGCAAATCCACCCAATCTTCCAGGCATTGATCCAAAATCCATCGGGGCTCTTGAAAAAAACCGTGGCCGAAACGTTTCTGCGCCCTGCGTCCGTAATTGCAGGGATCATGGTAAGTGGCTTTGACTTTGAAGCGCCGGCGATCCAACCGAATGCGCCCGCTTTTGATATAATCAATCAACAGATCGAAGACGGTGACTGTCCTGAATTCTTTCAAAGCCTCGGGAAACCATTTTTGCAAACCATACCTGGTTGCCAGATAGGCGTGCCCTCATTCGGGCCAGAGCAAGGTATTAATTTTCAGACGGCGCATGTTCTCCACAATCCTGCCGGCCATGGTCTTTACGGCGTCGTCATTGCCCGTGAAATAGCCCCAGCTGGTGCCTTCCCAATTGTCCGACGCCACGGTCCAATCCTCACCGGCCGAGTGAAAAATTTTCCACCAGTGCTTAAGATCCTCCGTATGCGTATTGACCAGCTTGTTGTGAATCGTGGTGAGCACACGGGCTCCCTGCTTGTCGATGGGCACCTTGAATCCCTCGAATCCCGGTTCCTCGGCAATCTCCTCAGCCACATCTTCCAGAATGAAGATGAAGTCTTCCTTGGGCAGGGACAGATTATTGCCGGTTTGGAGCGCCGCTGTCAGCCCCTTATGCAGGATTCCAGGAATTTTATCCTCTTCTCGCATTGATCGTATGTGCCGTGTCAAGTCGGCAATTTCAATCCCCATGGGGCAGATCTGTTCGCATTTTCCGCACATGGTGCAGATCCACGGCCACCTGGAATGGGCCACCTGGTCAACCATGCCCAGAGAGACCAGGCGCACCATTTTTCGGGGATCAAAATCGTCCACCCCCGCCACCGGGCAAGCACTGGCACACATGGCGCAAGTCAGGCAGGCATCCTGTTCATAAGGCCATGCCCGGCAGCATTCGGGATTCAAATCCTCTATTTGATCAGCTATGTCATTGGTCATGATATCTTTCCTTAAATCCAAACATCAACATTTCAACTATGGCGCTGAGAGGACCTTGATCCGATCGATAAAATCGTTCACCTGTCGGTAGAAGGCATTGCCCATATTGGCGGCCAAGGATGTGACGACCAAACGTTCATCTTCAATTCCCGCCGACTTCAGGGCTTGCTTTGCCCCTTCGGCGCGTTTGCGTGCCAGTTGGTTCCCGAGCCCCGATTTACAATTATCCGTGTGGCAGGTACAAAGCATTACACCTTCGGCCCCGGCGGCAAACGCAGCCAGCAGGTGATTATTCGATACGGAGCCCCCACAGGGCACCTCGACATATTGAATTCCCATGGGCAGGACATGCCCCATCAGGCCAAGGGACTGATGGGCGGGCCCTGACGACCGCGCGCAACCGAACACCACCACACGGAACGGTTGTTTCCCCCCATCCTCTCCTTCTTGCTGGCTCATGAGGGATGCCACAGCATTGCCCATTGGAAATCCCGGCATATCAATTGCGCAGGCCGGGCACGCGGCCACACAAATACCGCACCCCAGACAGGCTTCGGTCGCCACAGCCATATGCTGGCCGATTTCAATGGCCAGATGGGGGCACAGCCGGTGACAAGTCAAACACCGGGCGCAACGGCCGCGATCAATCTCCGCTTTCATCAGGGATAAGTCGTCAGATCCATTCAAAAAGGCCATGACTCTCAGGGAGACCTGATCGGCATCGGCAAGCTGCTCCGTTTTGCTTAGAATGCCCCGGGACCCACCAGCCACAAAGACGCCGCGACGGTTGGTGGCGTTGCTCAATCTGCGAACATTGTCATTTTGTGCAAAACCGGCGTCGTCCACCTCGATTTTCAATTTATCGGCCACGCCAATCAGTTTATGATCGGGGGTGATGCGTTCATCCACAACGATCCAATCGGCAGTGAGTTGAAAGGGGGAGCGGGTGATTTCATCTTCATACGAAATGCGATATCGACCGTCATCCAATCTGTTAATTACTGGATAGGTATTGGTAAATTTTGAAAAGACGGTACCCGCCCGCTTCGCGGCCTGGTAGCGCTCCTCAGCGCCTTGGGCCGCCACCTTCAAATTACCGGTCAGAAAATAGGTATGCCACTCGCTGCGCAATTGCAGTTCAAGGCAGCAGTCCAACATCCGCGAAGCCACAGTCGGATGGCTGCCAACCTGCCAGCCGCATAGAAATACGATGCGGTCATCGGCGCCGAACAGCGCGTCGACAGAATCTTGATTCAGCTGTTTCTCCAACGCAGATATATCCCGAACATGCGGTCCGGGGTCCAGTCCATAGGGTGCAAAGTTTGCACGTGCCCTATGATCTTCCGCCACCACAATGGCAGAGGCGGTTTTGCGCAGCAATGCGTCGCCCTGCTTCAACTGCAAGTCGAATTTTCCGGCAAATCCATGGCAATCGATCAATACCGAATGCATCGGACAACCTGCGGTGTCACCGGCTTCGGACGATGTGGCCGGTTGCGCCAAACTTGAAAGCCATGCGTCGACGCCCAGGTCGTTCAGATTGGCTTCAATTCTTCGCGCGCAATCACCATCGCCAAAGATGATTACGCCAGCAGGTGAATGCTGATTTTGAATTGATACTCCTGAATGCGCCTTTACCCCCATAGGACACGGCCTCACCTTTGCTATGATATTTTAAGGCATCCCAGATAACGGGCCATATCCCACGCAGTTTTTTCTGCACGGCCCACACTCTCCGCAATGCTCATCGGTCCGACGGCCCCAGCCGCGAATATCCCCTCCGGTGTCGGATGGTGTGTGCTGTCATGAGGCGGCAGGAATCCGCTTTCATCCGGCGACCAATTAAGCATCTGCGCAATACGCCCGGTCTCGACCGACGGCAGCAAGCCCACGGAGAGCACCACCACATCGTACAGCTCTTCTCTGGATTTTCTGGATTCCGGGTCGAAGTATACAACTTCCAAGCGGTCCTGGGCGGTTTCGATGATATCTGCGGGGATGGCCCGGATCATCTCGATATTTTCGCGGGCATCCCGATAAAAAGCTTCAAAATCTTTTCCAAAAGTCTGCACATCGATATAAAAAAAGCTGATTTGGATTCCCTTTTGCCGGGATTGGATCAGCCGTGCCATTCGCAAGGAAGACCCGCAGCATACTTTCGAACACCAGGAATGCCCCAATTTGGCGTCGCGGCTCCCCACGCATTGAATAAATGCCATGCGCTTCACAGTCCGGCCGTCCGAGGGGCGCTGCAGCATCATTTGCGCGCCCAACAAGCGCTCGGCATCCAGGCTGGTGATCACGTTTTGAAATTGGCCATAACCATAAGGCTTATCGACAGGATCGTAAGTGGTAAATCCAGTAGCCATCAGGATTGCATCAGCCCGTAGCGTGCCGGGCCGTGCCTGGGATGACAACTCAATGGCGCCCTGGGGGCAGGCGTCCCGGCAGAGGGTGCAAGACGTATCATCAAAATAACGGCACAAATCCCGTCGTATCGCGATGCGTGGACCGGCGTTCGGCGTCCTGCCGTTGTCTATGGCTCCGGAAACCGGACACTTCTGAAAACAGAGGCCGCATCCGTCGCACCGTTCTGCATTCACCAACGGTGCATGCAAGCGATAAGCGAACTGAAACGGACCTGTTCCGGAGACGCTCTCGACCTCTGCGCCGGTGTAAGCGCGGACATTGGGATGCCCGGTGGCAGCAATGAGCGTCTCCTCAGCCACACATGCACCGCATTTGACGCAGGCATCGGTGGCTTTACAGTTAAGTTGAACAGCATACCCGCCGAGAAAGGGTGTTTTTTCAAACAGCGATACCCGAATCCCCATACGGGCCAGTTCGTGCGCAGCCGTCAAGCCGGTCACGCCGCCGCCGATGACGGCGACATGTTTGTCATCGACCTTCAATGGTTCTCTCCACCTGCTGATGTTGCGCCGGCAGCAGGCCGGGCAACGTCAACGCGATCGTCAATTCGTACGCCTTTGGTATTCATCCACTATCTGAGCCAATTGTTCCTGGATAAAACGCCCGATATCCTGCGCCTCTTTCATGGTGATGGCCGGTATGCCTGCCGCTAAATTTTCAAGATATGCCTCTTCCATGCCGGTAATCTTGTTCACCAGGAAAGTATCGACTTCACCGTCATCCAACAACATACCGCATCCTGAAACGGCGCCGACGAATTCCCGCTCCACTAAAATCGGGACTACCAGCTTGATCATACCGGCGTCGCACTCTTCAATTACCGGCGCTTTTGATTCCCTGGCAAGAATGGCAATGTTCATGTGGGCGGTGGCACAGATAAAACTCTGCCCCTTGGGATTGGCTTTGATCTCCGGGCAAAGTTTGTTGGGCCATTGTGCGATGGGAATAATGCGCATACCTTCGATATTGAAAACGGCCGCGTTCAATCCAGTGCGGCTTCGAATTTCGTCTTCCAGGGATTGCCATGTTTCCAGCGAACAGAGATCGAAAAGCTCCATGAAAGGTCTCCTGAATTATCGGGTTGCAGCATGCAAGGCCCGGGATTATATTCGCAGGAGTATAGACATATCCGGTGAAAAGTTCAAGGTCAGCGTCACCTGTTATTTTTAACCGGCTTTGCTAATAATCCGATGGATGAATACCTTTCAATTCAGTTGCCTATTGGAAACTTGACCTTGGATGCAATCTCTGGTCTATATGAAATTTAAATTTTCAGCCCGTTACAGCGGGCGATCCGGCTGTGCACGGGTTACCCACCTGCCGCAATCTGCGTCAGGCGACACAGGCTTTTCCGATACAATTAGGATAACAAATCCGTGGATCAAACAACGTTAATCAATCTGGAGAAGACATACGGCGCCCACAACTATAAGCCCCTGGACGTGGTGCTTTGCAGAGGACAAGGAGTATGGGTTTGGGATGTGGACGGCAAGCGTTATCTTGACTGCCTGTCAGCCTATTCGGCGGTCAACCAGGGCCATTGCCATCCCAAAATCATGGCGGCCCTCACCGAGCAGGCCCAAAAACTGACCCTCACTTCCAGGGCCTTTCGCAACGACCAACTGGGCCTCTTTTACCAAGAGCTTTGTGAATTGACCCATTCCCATAAAGTATTGCCCATGAACAGCGGCGCTGAGGCCGTGGAGACCGTCATCAAGGCCGCCCGAAAATGGGGTTACGAGGTTAAAGGCATCCCCGATGAACAGGCAGAAATCATCGTGTGTGCCAACAATTTCCACGGACGCACCATTACCATTGTGGGCTTTAGCACCGATCCCGCTGCTCGCAAACATTTCGGCCCGTTTACGCCGGGCTTCAAAATCATTCCTTTTGGCGATGCACTGGCCCTGGAAAAGGCCATCTCTCCCAATACGGTGGGCTTTCTGGTTGAACCCATCCAAGGGGAAGCAGGCGTCATTATCCCACCCGACGGATATCTGCGTCAGGCCAAATCCATTTGCCGGGCGCACAATATTCTGCTCATATTGGACGAAATTCAGACCGGCCTGGGACGTACCGGCAAATTGCTGGCCGAAGAACATGAGGGTATCGAAGCCGACCTGACCCTTGTCGGCAAAGCGCTCTCGGGCGGTTTCTACCCGGTGTCGGCGGTCCTGTCCAACAGCGAAGTCCTGGGAGTGTTGCGACCGGGGGAGCATGGCAGCACTTTTGGCGGCAACCCCCTGGCCTGCGCCATAGCGCGGGCGGCTATGCGGGTATTGACGGAAGAGAACCTGATTGACAATGCCGCCCGCATGGGAGCATATCTTCTGAACGGCTTACAGCAAATCAAACATTCGCAAATTAAGGATATCAGGGGCAAGGGTTTGATGATCGCAGTTGAGCTGCTTCCCGAGACCGGCGGCGCGCGGCGTTATTGCCATGCGTTGATGCAGGAAGAGATTTTATGCAAGGAGACCCATGAGCATACCATCCGTTTTGCACCGCCCTTAATCATTACCCGGCAAGAGGTGGACTGGGCGCTGGAGCGTATTCATCGTGTTTTTTCCGAATAATCACGCAGCCATCATGATCATGCCTCGGCAGCACAGAAAATAAAGGAGCGTGCAGTGAAAAAAGACTTTCTCCACATTGATGACCGATCCGCCGAAGAGATTCTTGCATTGCTGGACCTGGCTCAAGAGGTAAAAGCCAAGCTAAAGCGGCGAGAAAATTTTCAACCGTTTAAGCATCAATCCCTGGCCATGGTATTTGCCAAGCCATCGGCCCGCACGCGGGTTTCGTTTGAAACCGGATTTTTCCGCATGGGTGGCCATGCTTTATTCCTTGGCCCGGCGGAAATCGACCTTGGAAAGCGCGAACCGGCCAGGGATCTGGCTCGCGTGCTCAGTGGATACAACGACATGATCATGGCCCGCCTGTTCGACCATACCCATCTGCTGGAGCTGGCCGAGTATGCCACCGTGCCCGTGATCAACGGCCTGACCGACTACAACCACCCCTGCCAGATCATGGCCGATATATTGACTATCAAGGAACAACGGGGCCATCTGAACGATATGAAGGTCGCTTATATTGGCGACGGCAACAACATCGTTCACTCCTGGTTGCGCCTGGCCGGCCGCCTGCCCATGCATTTTACCGTGGCCTGCCCGCGGAGTTATCCTCCCGACGCCAAGACCGTCCAACTGGCTCTAAGCAACGGCGTCTCCACCATCGAAGTGGTTCACGATCCTGCCGTGGCCGCCAAAGAGGCCGATGTCATATACACCGATGTGTGGGCCTCCATGGGTCAGAAGCACGAGCTTGAGGAGAGAAAAAAGCAGTTTAAAGGTTTTACCGTGACCCCGGAGCTCATGTCACTTGCCAAACCGTCTGCCCTCTTTATGCATTGTCTGCCGGCCCAACGGGGTCAGGAGGTCACTGATGAAGTCATTGAATCCAAAGCCTCTATCGTCTTTACCCAGGCTGAGAACCGCATGCACGCACAGAATGCGATCATGTTGAAAGTCGCGAACATGGCATGAATCATTTCGGACCGCAGCGAGTGTGATCAAAAGTCGACCAAAAGAATGAGGAGACAACATGATCGAAAAAGTGATCATCATGGGGGCGGCCGGCCGGGATTTTCACAATTTCAATGTCTACTTCAAAGAAAACCCGCGATATGACGTGGTGGCTTTTACCGCCACCCAAATCCCTGACATCGATGACCGCCGCTATCCTGCCCAATTGGCCGGGAACGGTTACCCCAACGGCATCCCCATTCATCCCGAAGAGGAGATTGCTGACTTGATTCGAGGGCATCGTGTGGATCTGGTGGCTTTTTCGTACAGCGATATTTCACATCAAGAAGTCATGCATAAAGCCTCCCGGGTGATGGCGGCCGGTGCCGACTTTATTTTTATCGGAGCGACCTATACCATGCTGCGTTCAACCAAACCGGTAATATCGGTTTGTGCCGTCCGTACCGGCTGCGGCAAATCCCCTACCACCCGCCACCTCTGCAGACTACTTCGAAAGATGGGCAAAAAGGCCGTGGTGGTGCGCCATCCCATGCCTTACGGCGATCTCACCCGTCAAGTGGTTCAACGATTTGCATCGTACAAAGACTTCACCACCAATGACTGCACCATCGAAGAACGCGAAGAATACGAACCGCTCGTGGATCTCGGCATGGTCGTCTATGCCGGTGTGGACTATGAGCAGATCCTGCGACATGCTGAAAATGAAGCTGACCTCGTGATTTGGGACGGCGGCAACAACGATACCCCATTTTACTTCCCGGACATCCATATAGTGGTCTTCGACCCGTTGCGGGCCGGCCATGAACGTCGATACTTTCCAGGCGAAACCAACCTGTTGATGGCCGATATCGCCATTATCAACAAGGTGGACAGCGCGTCAAAGGCGCAAATCGATCAGGTAAAGGGCAACATCGAACGATTTAACCCCCACGCTGAGATCGTGCTGGCCCGCTCTGCCGTCAGCGCCGATGATCCCCGGCAGGCGCAAGGCAAACGCGTCTTGGTGGTGGAGGACGGCCCCACCCTAACCCACGGCGAGATGACCATGGGCGCCGGTTTCATCGCCGCACAGCGGTGGCAGGCTGCTGAAATTATCGCGCCGAAACCATTTGCCGTGGGGCTCATGGCCGACACATTTAAAAAATACCCCCACATCGACAGGGTTATTCCGGCCATGGGATACAGCCCGCGGCAAATCAGTGACCTGGAGGCCACCATCAACGCCATAGACTGTGACCTGGTGCTGTTTGCGACACCCATCGACCTGCCCAAACTGGTGTCAATCAACAAACCCACCATGAGGGTAAGGTATGAATACGAGGACCATGACGATCCGACCCTGGAAGCGGTGCTCGTCAAAAGACTGTCAGCTTTGCCCAATGGATAGGTATGCACCCGACTAAGCCCGGCTAATCATGGAGATGCCATGCCCACGAAGAAACTGACATTGTTGGTAGCCTTGGGGGGCAACGCCCTGATCGGCAAAGGCCAGGAAGGCACCATTGAACAGCAATTTGAGAACCTGGCCGTTCCCATGGCGCAATTGGCCCGTCTCTCGCGCCGCTACCGGCTTATCATCACCCATGGCAACGGACCGCAGGTCGGCAACCTGCTGCTCCAGCAGGAATGCTGCCGCCAGGTACCCCGGTTGCCATTGGAAATCCTGGTTGCCCAAACCCAGGGGCAGATCGGCTATATGATCGAGTCCACTCTGGATTCCCAATTGATGGCTATGGGCATCAAGACCGCCCAGAAATTCATCACCGTGCTCAGCTATGTGGTGGTGGATGAAAAGGATCCGGCTTTCACAAATCCCACCAAACCCATCGGACCCGTTTTCACCGCGGCCCAGGCCCGCAAGCTGCCCTACCCCACCCAAAAAACGGCCAAGGGGTATCGCCGCGTGGTAATCTCACCATTGCCCCAAACCATAGTGGAAAAACGTGAAATCAGCCGACTCATCGACATGGATTTTATCGTCATCTGCTGTGGGGGCGGCGGGATCCCGGTGGTCCGTGAGGGCCGCCGCTTCGCCGGTGTAAATGCGGTCATCGATAAAGACCTGGTCAGCGCCAAGCTGGCCCAGGAAGTGGGGGTGGATATTTTCATCATTGCCACGGATGTGCCCGGTGCAGCCCTTCACTTTGGCAGGGACCATGAGCAATATCTGTCCGAACTGTCACTGGCCGACGCTGGGCGATTTCTGGCCGATGGTCATTTCCCTGCAGGGTCGATGCGGCCGAAAATTCAAGCCTGTATAAACGCAATCAAAAGCGGGGTCGGCCGGGCGGCCATCGTTCATTTGACTGAGATTGAGAAGGCGGTGAAGGGACAGGCTGGCACCCAGTTTCGCCGATGACCGATTCCCGTCGGACTAATTCATTTCGCCGGAATCGGTTGAATGAGCAGGCTCCGAACCTTGATCAACCAAGGGAAAGTAATACTGATTCTTCCCACCGTTTTTTGCTGCATACATGGCGTCATCAGCCATTTTCAGCAGGCCGTCGACAGTGGTGCTGTCATCCGGAAAACGGGCGATGCCGATACTGGCGCCGATGCGACCTTTCTTGCCGTCCAAATCAAACGGTGCAGCCAAAACATCGATGAGTTTTCCGGCCACATGCGCAGCCTTGTCGGATGTATCTATTTCACGGGCGATGATGCAGAGCTCGTCTCCTCCCAGACGGGCGACACAGTCCGAGGTGCGTAGCGAGGCCAGAAACCGAGCTGCAGTTTGCTGCAGGAGCAAGTCGCCGGCGGCATGTCCCAGGGTGTCGTTGATTTCCTTAAAGCCGTCCAGATCGATGTACATCAAGACAAATTTACGCTTGTAGCGCTCACCTTCAGCAACCGCCTGGTTCAGCTCATGCATTAGACTGGAACGGTTGAACAGGCCGGTAAGGGCGTCGAAATTTGCCATCCGCCACACCTGATGTTGGGTCAGCCGTCGCTTGATAAAAACCGAAGCCAGCAACCAGGCCGGTCCAATGGCAAAGATGGCCATCACGGCCCATAAAATGAATAGATTCTTCCGCAGCGTGGACTGGCCCTGATACAACGCCTCTTTAGACAGGTAGTGGATCAACAACCACTTTTGGGATTGTTGGCTGGTCTTGACGATGCAGTTGCGATAATTGGCAATTAGGCGTCCTGGAAAAATAGCCTTGTAGGCAAATAATCCGTTGGCGGTAGAGAATTGCCCTCTTTCTCCGGTGGCAATCCTTCGCCATTCGCTAGAAAAAGACCGGCTGAAAAGGTTTTCATCACGTTCCGGACGCATAAAGCCCCATTCCAATGTCGGATTGGGGCTCAGCAGCCAATAGCCGTCGGCGTTGACCAGCATCATGTCGCCGTCTCTGAAACGATTGTCGTTTCTGATATCGTCCAGCACTTGTTTGCCCAGGTAGTTGAGCACAATGGCCCCCAGGAAATTGCCGCCATCGCTGAAAATGGGCAGCGAGAATCGGATCATGGGCTTTATGGGCTGCTCAACCTCACCGTTTTCCACATTCAGGTCGAATGTCGAGATATAGACCGAGCCGGGCGGTGCATTGGCAGCCTCCGTGAAATAGTACCGCCCCTGTTTGTTCTGCAGTTCATCGGCAGGCACGATATACGGATCGCCGCCATTGTAATTGACCCTGACGACTTCCTGCCCGTGTGCATTCAGGAAGCGGACCTGGTCGTAGATGCCTTTGTGTCTGGCTAAGGCCAGGTACTCTGCAGCCAATTCGGATTTCACGCGAGCGCTGTTTTGCCCGAGCAAGGCTTTGACCTCATTCTGACTGGAAAGAAACTGCAGATCACCGATGACCGCCTGCAGGGATGTAAAAACGAGTTGTTCGGCGATATTGAGGGCAGCATTTTGTTGCACCTGCACCCGATAACGTTCGGAAGCCGCCGTGTTCCAGTAAAAAAGCAGGCAGGCCCCGGCTGAAACAACCATAATGACTGCCATTATGATGAGCGCCAGGACGACCGTTTTATACATCGGTATCTTCTGGCCGATGCCCGCATTTCTTGCTTCCATTGGAGATATGATCAACTTGCTGGGTTATTTGTTATTAATCGCATCATGCAATTCCGACGATAGTGAACCGTGCAACAAAAAGCTATCTCAAAAATCGGATTTTGATCCAAGGTGACAGCTTCTTCTATTTTTTCGGCACAATGTCAGAAATCATTAGGCAGATGATCGATCGGCCCTTTGCGAAAGAACCTGGAAATGATACGCTGCATCGGTTGCGACGCACCATCCGCACAACCTAAATATCGCCACCTCTGGGAGTACCGCAGTATTCGACTCTATGGGTTCTAATCCCCGACAATCTGAATTGTTTGATCAATTCAGTCCGAATGTCGTTGCCCAGTTCCCACGCATCCACCGGCGAATCCGCCCAGGCCGCCACCCAGCATTTATAGCCTTTCTCTTCCATGTCCATGATCCAGAAGCGCGGAACTTCATAATTGGCAAAGTATCTGCTGTTGGTCGCGGCATTAATTGCCAGCTCTTTGACCTGATCGATGTCGCTGTCATAAGCGACATAGAATTCGACGTGGGTCCATTGAAAAGCATCATTGATGGTACAATTGGTGATCTCCTTGGACAGCATACGGCTGTTGGGAATGATGTAGCGTCGCCAGTTCCAGACCTTAACCACTGTATGGGTGATGGTGATGTCTTCGACAATGCCGTAATTGGTGTCAATGATGACGGTATCTCCAATGCGGATGGGATGGGAAAAAGAGATGACGATGCCTGAAATCAGATTCTCGATGAACGGTCGGGCGGCAACACCGATGATAATACCCGAAGCCGCCACAAAAACAGAGACCACGGTGGCCGGCATTTTGTTGAGAAATGGAAATATGAGCGCCAACAACCAAATGGTGATGATCAGGAAGAATGAAAGCTTGCGGATGATGGAAAACCGGTTTTCGATGCTGCCGACCGCTGTTTCCCTGGCCTCTGCCGCCGGCTTATCGATGGGGGTCGACGTTTCAGCGGACTCAAAACGTTTCAGCAGGTGAATACGGTCTTTCCGCCGGTCTTCCATGCGGATGATGCGTTTTCGGCTCCACCAGATAAACAGTGCACCGCATATAGCGACGCTGAGGAGATATATGCCCAGATATTCGCTGTTCATAGAAGCTCTCGCAAGATCCCACTGATTTTTCTATTTCGATGCTGAAACATCCCACACAGCACCGGCCCATTCCCTACCATGAATGGCCTGACAGCTCAACCAAAGGGTTTGGCAAAGGCTACAGTGGCCGGTGGCTTGCCCGAACTCGGGTCCGGATGTCAGGGGTCCTGGATTACCCCCTGTCGGTGAGCTTAAAACAACAATTTCATGGCGAGGCAGGAGAGATAGTTGCCGTTGAAGCGGGAACCGCATCCAGCGTTACCCCGCTTTCGGAATACTCGCTTAACAGAGCCAGCCTTAGGGGTTATTGTTTTCGCTGACTTGGTCATTATTTTTTGCGTCGCGGGGACCCTGTCGGGTGCGGACAAAGGTTGCAGGTGTTGGACCAACCGTTGCGCCACCCACTGGGAGCCTGGTTGCCTTAATACAGACCAGGCATCATCAAACGCTTTTTGTTGGAGGTTACGGTTCATGTCTGCCCCTTTCTCTCGGTTGAACAGCCGTCAATATCCACCTTCGAAAAAGGCGGTGGCCGTTGCAGGTATGAAAATTTGCTTTACATGGTAAGTTAGGGTACATACTATCATAAGGCAAATGAATCTTTTTTATCGTTAACATAAGGTTTATTTATGAATATCGAACTTCCCATCGACCTGCTGCAAACCTTTTCTTTTGTGGCTGAAACCGGAAGTTTTACGCGTGCCGGGGAAACCCGGCATATCACCCAATCCGCCGTCAGCATGCAGATGAAGCGTCTGGAGAATATTGTCGGGATATCCTTATTTCGCAAACAGGGCCGGTCTTTTGGATTGACCCCGGCTGGCGAAACTATGCTGGAACATGCCCAGCGTATCCTTTCGGCGCACAACGACGCAGTGGCGGCATTTTCGAGCCCTGACCTTTTCGGCCGTGTGCGTTTCGGCTGTGCCGAAGACTATTCCTCGCTATTCCTGCCGGCGGTACTTTCCGGATTTTGCAAGGCATTTCCCCGTATTCGGGTTGATATTCACAGTGCACCGGGCATTGAATTGCACAACGCAATGGTGAAAGGCAAGCTCGACTTGTGCCTATTGGAAGGCAGCTGGGAAGGCGGCAAAGTGGTCCACAGGGAACCGCTGGTGTGGGTAACATCCCCCATGGGCACTGCCCACGAGCAGGATCCCCTGCCGCTGGCCGTTTATCATGACGGATGCCCTTACCGTAAATGGGCGATGGAAGGATTGCGCAAAATCGACCGGCGTTTCTGGATCGCCTTTGTCAGTCCAAGCATTTCCAGTATTTTGGCGGCTGTTAAAACCGGTCTGGCCGTGGCACCCATCGGCACCAGCACGCTGGAGAACTCCCTGCGTCTGCTTGGACCGGAAAGTGGTTTTCCACTCCTGCCGGTCTCAGATATCAGCCTCCACCAATCCCCTGAGGCCGATAGCGAACCGGTGACATGTTTTGCCGATTACGTCGTTGAGTCGTTTCGGCGTCTGGATCGTCTCCAACGTGAAAAGACATAGTCGTCTCTGAATAAGACACTTTTACAGGTGCTTTATTTGTATCAGAAATCTTCCCGGCTTTCGTTTTGACGGTCGCGTCCGGATTGCATCAACGAACCGTTCAGGTAGGTTTGCCCCAGGCGCCTTTTGAACAGCGGTGCGCTGCTCAGATCGGGCAACTGGAATCCGAATACCAGCTTGAGAAAATCCATGGCAATGCGGAAGGTCGCTCCCCAGAGCACCTCATCGCTGCCGCTTCCGCTGTGGATATAGCAGGGAAAGTCTTCCCGGCGACGGGCTTCGCCTTCTGAAGTTAAGAAAGAGAGCCGATAGCGCGCATAGTTTTTGACTTCGAGCAGTTTCCGCAGGGGCAGGTGCACAATACGCTCCACCTCCCAGTTTGGCACCAGCTTCTGATGATCAGGGACCCATCCCACCAGGGGGTGGATTTGACGATTAAACAGAATCAGTTGTTGAACCGGCAGCGGCCCCATGAAGGATACCCGCAACGGGTTGAGACGCATTTCCTCCCATCCTTCACGCAAGGCCGTGGCCAATAGCAATGCCAGTCTCTTGGCTTTATCCGGTGAGGTATTCTTCCATAGCCGCCAGGACGGCCATTTTCGCAAAGGTGAAAGCGGCCAATGCAACGCTTGCGACAAGATTTTGTCCCGTCGATCAACGCCACCGCCTGGGCAGCACAGATCACCCGGTTGAAGCACTTGGCGGGAACGTTTATTGAGCACCAGGCAGGGTTCGAGGGCGGTCCGCTGACCGGCCTGATATGGTGTAATAAGAAACAGAACCGCTGATCCTTTGATCTTGCCCCGGTCGGAATATACGCCCCAGTTGTCCGCCAAGCCGTTGCCATCCAATCGAGACTGGATCATTTGAATCAGGTCCTGGGGATTTGTTGGGAGCTGTTGTTGCCCGACTTTTATCACGTTTTTACCCGTCTTTTTGCATTGGAACGATGAGTTGACTTTAAGGCCTAAAGGATTAGGTTTCAAGTTGATAGTTCGTGACTATCCAGAATTGGCCTGAACCAAAATCTACCATTTCTGGACGGCATTAGATCATCACCCATTGCAACCAAAGGAGGCGGCCATGTCAAAAACCAGCAGATCAGAAGCAGCCCAATGTTGTTCCACCGAAAAAAAACGCCTTATGCAAAATATCGAAAGATGTGACTTTTGCTCCACCAGTTGGGAAGATCACCACCGTTGTTTGAGTGCCGCGGCCAAGGAGAGCGGTCGACGCTCAAGAGCGTGTGCCATGCCATAACAGCGAACCCCCATCGGAAACACACCGATAATTCAGCCCGGCCTCTGGCCGGGCTTTTGATACTGAGGCCCCACAGTTGAATACCGACGCCGGTAAAAAGTTCATCGGTCTCTCCTCCTTCGAGATGTTGGCCATGTTTCGCCGGGGCCTCTTCTACGCTTATCTGACCATTTACCTGCGCCACTATCTCGGTCTTTCCGTGACTGCTACCACGTTGTTTGCCACCTTGCCCATGGTGGTCAATATTTTATCCCAGAATTTCATCTGGGGGCGTATTTCGGATCACTTTCAAATCCGGCGTTCACTGATCATCACCGGCGAGGCCCTGGCGGCCCTTGGCACCCTGGGACTCTGGTATATCCACCGTTTGCCCGCCAACCCTATCGCCGCTGGATACATCATCATTGCCGGGCTCACCGCGGTGGAGCTCTTCTGGTCCATGTCCAATATCAGTTGGAGTGCGCTCATCTCCGACTTGTACCTGGAAGAGGAGCGCAGCACGGTCCAGGGACGCCTGACCAGCATGGGCGGTCTGGGGCGCATTGGAGGCATCTGGATGGGCGCTTTGCTCTACGACGGATTGGGCAGACACTACGCAGGTTGGGGTTTTTACAGCGGCCCGCTCTTCTTTTTGGCTGCCGGTATCATGCTCATCTCGGTCCTGCCGCTTTTCCTGCTGCCCGAAGGCGGTGCTTTTTCCCCCAACACCGGTGCGCTGAACTCCCCGGCCATTCCAGTTCAACCGGAAAATGACGGGCGCCATACCTACCTTATATTCCTGATCGGCATGATGCTGATCAATTTTGGCCGCAATTCCATAGCCATCGTTTTTCCGCAATACCTCTCATCATCAGTGGGGCTTGCGCTGGACAGCCGCACGTTGGGATTCATTCTCAACACCCAATCCATCGCCGTGGTCTGCTTCGGATGGATGGTGGGCTTGCTTTGCCGGAAATTGGGTCGGGAACGCGCCTTGATGCTCGGAACACTGGCTGCCATCTGCGCATTGTTGATTCTGTGGCTGGAAACTTCCCTACCAGCCATCTACCTGGCGAGTTTCTTGCGGGGCCTGGCCGATGCAGTCATAATGGCATCCGCCTATGAAACGGCTTCGGTGTATATACCCGCGGCCATGCGAGCACGCCGGTTTGCCTGGTTCAATGCAACTTTTTTCCTCAGTTGGGGGCTACCAGGCACCCTGATTATCGGCCCGCTGGTTGATTTGCTCATCACCAAAGGACTCTCCGAACCTGATGCTTATCGCTTTTCCTTTGGCACTGCAGCCGGCATGACCTTTATGGGCTTGATGATTCAAGGCCTGCTGTTCTTTGGTAAGGAATCTGCCGTTGCCAGGGGTGATGGTCGTGGAGGTGATTGAGCATATCCTTCATGGGATTGGATTACAGAGGTCGCTCATCACCCGAAAGGTATTCTGAACCGAGTGATTAAGATTTAAATACTTTCATGCCTTGGGGGAGATCCTGGACCACATAACCCAAGGCTTGAATCCGATCGCGCAACTCATCGGACTTGGCCCAATCTTTCTGCTGACGTGCGTTCCGGCGGGCATCCGCCAGAGCCTGAATGTCATCGGGCAACGTCTGTTCATCGCCGATTTTGTGCAAATCAAGGCCCAGCACTTGGTCGAAATCCAGAACCGTGGCCAGCTTGACACCCGGTTCGAGTTCGGATTTGAGCAACTCCTGCACCACCGCCAGTGCCTGGGGGATATTCAAATCATTGTTGACCGCAGTACGAAACTTGTCCTTCAGGGGCGCGTCGATCCTGGTGGCTGGGCCGGCATCCGTCAACGCGCGCACTTGGTTGCGCAGATGCTGGAGTCCGTTTTGAGCCGCTGCGATACCCTCTTCGCTGTATTCCATGGGTTTGCGGTAATGGGTCTGGAAAGCGGCAAATCTGTAGCCCAGGGGATCCAGGTTCTGTTCAGTAAAACTCGACGCCAGAGTCAGAAAATTACCTTCGCTTTTGGCCATCTTTTTGCCACCGGCGATAATAAGGAAGGCCCCGTGCATCCAGAAATTAAAAAAAGGCTTGCCGGTGGCCGCCTCGGACTGGGCAATTTCATTGGTATGGTGCACATCGATATGGTCTGTGCCGCCGCAATGAATGTCCAGCATGTGTTTAAGGTATTTCATGCTCATGGCTGAGCACTCGATATGCCAACCAGGGAAGCCGACACCCCAAGGGGAATCCCACTCCATTTGACGTTTGACATCCGGCGGCGAGAACTTCCAGAGGGCAAAATCAGTGGCATTGCGTTTTTCCGGATTCTTTTCCACCCGGGCGCCCTCTTCCAGTGCCTCCAGATTCTGGTTGGACAATTTATTGTAATGATCAAACCGGGCCGTATCAAAATAGATGCCGTCGCTGATGCCGTAGGTGTAACCCTTTTGTTCCAATTTGCGGATCAGCCCGATCTGTTCTCCGATGGTGTCTGTGGCTTTGCACCAGATTGAAGGGGTCAGAATATTAAGGTGTTTCAAATCCTCCTTAAAGGCTTCGGTGTAGAACGCGGCGATCTCCCAGGCCGATTTGCCTTCGCGCTGGGCCCCTTTTTCAAGTTTGTCCTCGCCCATGTCGCGGTCACCGGTGAGATGGCCCACATCGGTGATGTTCATCACATGCTTGACCTTAAATCCATTGTAGATCAGCACGCGCTTGAGAATATCCTCAAATATATAGGTCCGCAGATTCCCGATGTGGGCGTAATTATAGACCGTGGGGCCGCAAGTATAAAGTCCCACATCGGGGGGGGCGATGGGTTTAAATATTTCCTTGGTGCGGGTTAAGGAATTAAAGAGCTTGAGTTCCATTGCTTATCACTTGTTTCAAGGGGTTATCAATTTCATCGATTGGGTATATGCCTCAACCCATTGGTTCATGTCAAACGATTCAAAGGAATGTAGGAAAACGCCCATCATTCATAAAATCCACCTTCGTCACGTCTTGAGCATATCGACGCTGTCATGTATACGTTCTGGTATTGGCTTTTCTGCACATCCAAAAGACCCTCAAACGGGAGACAGTACATGAAAGCATTCTTTGTATATGATGTAAAACAACAAAAAGACATCATGGTGGTACCGCAAAAGGACATCGCAATAACAGTGGACCGATCAGTAATGGAAGAATTTATTGCGGTGGAACCGGACTTTTCCAAGTATGCCGGTGATCCCCTCAACGAAACACCCCCTGAAGCCTTGGGGGTGATTGTTGCCACCCGCGAATCCGACGGTGACGTATGCATCGTCGAAGAGGCCCTGTGGCAACAAAGAATGCTATTTCATCTGGTTGAACGTTGATGGGCCAGGTTGAAGCCATGCCGGTTTCACCGAGCGCGCATGCTTTGCCGCTCATGCCGAACCGTGTACTTGAGCACGACGGAATTGGTTTCAAGTTGGCGGACGCTGTTTAGCGCCAGATCCAGATCGAGGGGTTCTGCAAAGAGCGTCATGCCCTGGCCGAATATCTTGGGAGAGATGGTCAGCAGTATCTCATCCACCAATCCGGATTTCACAAACAGGGTGCTGATGGTGGCGCCGCCTGCCAGAATTGCCTCTTCATACCCCTTCCGGCCTAACTCTGCCAGCACCCTTTCAGGTGGATCGGAACTGAACTTGAGACCATCGGCAGGGCTGTAACGCTCCGGGTGACGGGTAAGGATCACATTGAGTCGGCCCGGCAACGGCTTTCCAATGGTGTCGTAGGTTCTGGACCCAAAGATGACCACGCCGGCTGCCTGGGTCAATTCTTTAAACATCAGCTTATCTGCCCTGCAGGTCCAATCCGGAAAATGGGCAGAATCTCGAGCGATCATACCATCGGCAGTAATAGCCATCATCAGTGTAAGCTTCATACTTTACCTCAGCATTGATTTGTATGGTGCATCCTAATGAGGTGGCATCAGGATGTCAATGTGACAACTGCAGAATCCCCTTTGTCGCTTGAGCATTAACTGATCAATGCATTTTTGGACTTAACTTTTCGCAATCAGGTTCCGATAATAGAACAGGTTGCCTCAGTACAATCAGGCCTGGGATAAAAGTTCGATTATTCACAGCCTGTCAGTTTTTAGGGGAGAGCAATGAATATCGCATGTAAGAATTGCAATAACACCTATGATTTACCTGATGATCGCCTGCCTACGGGAAAGGTGGTCTCTTTTCCCTGCCCTACATGCAAAAGCAAGGTGACGCTTGATCTGCGCACCACGGTAGAGTCCGCCCCCCCCGAGCCGTCCACGGATGACACCGGGGACCGGGTGGTGTTTAAGCCATTGGATGATAGTTGCGATTCCACCTTGAGTGCGGATGACTTGAAAACCAAAATCCTCAAACGCATAAAAGATCTGCCCCCCATGCCCAAAGTGTTGTTCAAGGCACGCAAGGTGATGGATGATCCTAAATCGGGCTTTAAAGAGATCGCCAAGATTATCGAAACTGATCAAGCCATCGCCGCCAAGGTGCTTAAAGTGGCCAACTCCGCCTATTACGGCCTGAGCGGAATGGTCAACTCCATCCACCAGGCCACGGTGGTGCTTGGTTATGAGACCCTGGAGCAGGTCATTACCATGGTTTCGTCATCTAGCCTGCTCGGCAAACAACTCAAGGGGTATTCCCTAAGCGCCGGCGTATTATGGCGACACAGCCTGGCCGTGGCCATGGCTTCGCGCCTGATCGCCAAAAAAAGAGCGCCTAGTCTTGAAGGAGATGCTTTTTCGGTGGGACTGATCCATGACGCCGGTAAATTGGCCCTCGATCCGCATATTTTTCAAAATAGGAAGGCAATTCAGGCCTTTCTCAAGGATGAGGAGAAGTCCTTCCTGCATGCGGAACGCCATGCATTGGGGTTTGACCACACCGAGATCGCTTACGATCTCTGCCAGAAATGGAAGCTGCCCGAAGCCCATGCCGAGGCCATGCGATTTCACCATTCACCAGGCGATTCCAAAGACAATCAATTGGCTCACATCGTTCATTTGGCCAACTGCTTGGCCAAACAGGCAGATTTCGGCACAGGACCGGCCTTCGACAATGAGGATCTGAATTCATCCAGTTTGAAAATGTTGCAGCTCAAGTCGGAACATCTCGACGAGATCACCGCAGAGATGGTCGATGCGGTTGAAAAGATTACCGATAGCTTAAAAATATAATATTTTCATATTCGTAGGGCATGCTCACCTCCAAGCTGTGCATTTGGGATGGATGCATGCTGACACGCTCGATCCTTTTCTCGGAAACGCCTGATCATATCCATGTTTACCCGGACCATCATCCCTGCCCCATATTGACCTATTGCATCTTTATTTGATTTTTGAGATGATTGCCATGATGTAACCTCACGAAACACCATTGATCAGGAAGGAGTTGAGCGATGTCCAGTTCCCAGGAATTTCTCACTACTCGAGAATTTGCCAAAAAGGCCGGCGTTTCCACCAGCACGGTATCCAATTGGATTCGTACGAAAAAAATACAAGGAAAGAAAAAAAGCGGCCAATGGATGGTGCCCGCTGATGAGTTGGCCAAAGTTGCGCCTTCCAATTCAAATCAGGCTCAGAAGCCATCCAAATCCCCGTCCGCCAAAGCATCGAATTCCAAAGCAAACGCCAAAGCCTATACCATCGCTGAGTTTAGTGCGATGACCTACCTGACGGAATATGGCGTGGAAAAATGGCTTAAACAGGGCCGTCTCCACGGTGCGGCGGACAAGTCCGGGCAGCCGATGGTGGATTCAACCAGCTTGGAACTTCCAGACGTCAAGCGCTTGATGCGTTAAATTTTTGCGAGACAAAAGGCGGCAACCTCAGCTACCGAACCAAACCTTTGTAAAAAAAGTAAAAATAGCTTGCGGTGCAAATGAGCCCCATGAATCGGGGCAAACGGCCCAAGATGGATACAAACATGAAATGTGCCAGGCATGCGCCCAGAATCGTTATGACGCCGAGGTTCAAATAGGAGGGAATTTCGATTTGGGTGAATAGTGCGAACAACCCGATACACATGGGGATGCAGATATGCCCATCGCCGATCTGTGAGCTGTATACAATATCCGCCCGTTTGGCCCGGGCATAGTAGAAAGCCAGCAGCGCATTGGGCAGCACCATCAAAAGGCCGCTCAACCAACCTAAATTGTCAAACACCAGCCATCCCGAACCACTTTTGGGAATCCAGCCCACCAGTCGTTCAATGGCCGCAAAGACAGCGGCTCCGCCGACCATGACCATAAAAAAATCTGCCAACATGGACAGGTGCAGCGAACGACCGCGCTGGATATTATGCTTGAGCACATCAAAGACATGAAAAATTTGCCAGAAGATAAAAAGTCCCACGAGCACCAGCCCATCGCTGAAATCCAACACATGGTCACGGGATAGCGCCCAGAGCACCCCGGTAAAGAAAAAAGCGGCCAGCAATGTCAGGAGCAGCGAGAGATAATTCAGGCGATGGGTCTTGTGCGGCCCTATAGCGATGCCGTCGCGTCGCTTTTCCGGAAAGATATTCAACCCCCAGACCAGGGCGGGCAGACCGATAAGCAACGTCAGGTTGGTGACATTGTTGACCAGGCAGTTCTCAAGTACAAGTTTACCATTCCCACCGGATTTCCCCATTATATAAGCGAATATAAGATTCGAAAATCCAGATGCATAGGGCATGATCAAGGTACCCAGCACGGTCCCTTCCAAACCCTTGTGCTCCATGGCGCCGAGTCGCCAGATCATCAGAAAAGACGCCGCTATGAACAGGATCAAAGCAAAGAAGGGATCCCAAGCTTCGAAATACTGCCACCACCCCATCAGGACCTTGCCCATATCAACCAAACCGGATGGCCATTTGGTATCCATATTGAATCGCGTCTCGGGGTATGAGGATTATTGTCCGGCAACCAATTGCAACCATCGATGGTTCAATTGGCGGTAGTCGCTGACCAGCTTTTCCAACAAATCCAAATCGCTGCGGGCAATGTCGAGTTTTTCGGCATAGCCGTAGATCTTTCCGCGTTCGGGCAGAGAGAAGTTGCCATCCAAAGAAGCCAATACGATGGCGTCCTTTAGAATCACCAATGCGGTGAGGCGGGATACACTTTGGCGTTCAATAAAAAAATTTCTATCGGTATTGCGGAAGAAATGTTCGCTGTCCAGCCCCAGAAGATCGGCCTGACGGCGTACATAGTTGAATTCGGGCGGCCCGTTGTCTTTGTCGGCTTTGGCGATGGCGACCAAGATTCTCAGATAAGTACGCGGATCAAAGTCCTGGGTGTCTGCATCTACAAAGTTGAGATCCATTGGTCTAAAATTCCTCCTTATCCATGCTGATGGCGATCAATCGGAAGTGATTGCATACGGCCGCATCAGGTGTGGTATTTTTGGCACTTACTCCATATCAAACTCTTTGATATCAAACCAATAACCGGTATTCATGACATAATCCAGTTCCGCCTGAACGGCGGCGATGTGCCCATTTTCAATTTCAAGAAAGCGCGCAAACATCTTCTTTGCATCCCCTTGGTGTTCAGTAATAATTTTACTGTAAAATTCTGATGTTATGACTTCAACTCTCAAGGCATTGCTTAACATTTGCTGAACCACGCCGCGATCTTCAACGGCCATGCTCTGCTCAGCCCCCTGCAGACATGATTCGATCTCGGACGCGGATGGCACCCGGGATTCAATGTCTTGGTACTGTATTTCGGCGGCCTGCGCAAATTCCTTTAGGCGTTCGGCGAGGTAATCATGATGGTATTGCTCGTCGTCACGCATCATGGCAAAAAAACGTTTGCCTGCAGAATCCTTGCAAGTTTCGTAAGCTTGACGATAGAGATCGCGTATTTTACCCTCGACATCCATGGCCGATTTGATGCTAAGTTCCAGACTCATTTGAGCACCTCTTTTTTAGAGCGCAGTTTACTATGCGCACGGGGATAACAAAACCCCAAATTTGGAATTCACGGCATACAAACAACTCCACCATCGCCTCTTCGTTGTTTAACCATTCAAGTTTATAATATTTTTAATCTTCCTCAACCATGATGTTCTAAGTCTGACTTTGAGCAGCAAATCTCCGGAGTCCGCACCATGGCTGCCCTTCTTACCCATTCCGCCCAGCCGAATCAGTTGGCCATTCCTGACGCCTTTGGGTATTTGCACCACCAGTTTCTTATCCAAGGCCCGGTGATGGTATGCGTACCGCCCCCCATGCAGCGCGAACTCAGGCTGAAGTACGATGGTGTCATGCAGGTCGCTGCCCCGTTGCGGCAGATAGATTCCAACTAATTTGCCAAGCAATTTGCGGGTCATCGTTCCCATGAACCGATGGTCACCTTGTGGAAAACGATTGCCTCCGGTCCCGGACCTAAAGATGAAGCCCCGAGCGTTCATTCCGGGTTTCTGAAAATTAAAACGCTGGTAGCCCTGGCCGTAAAAATCTTTAAAGATGTCTTCAAATCCGCGAAGCCCGAAAGCACGGGCCATCTCTTCGAAAATCTGCTGAATATCAGATCCTTGAAAAATATCCTGCTCTGAATAATGCTGTCGGAAGCGGTTCCCGGCGTCATCGCCATATTGTTGATAGAAACCATCGTACCGGTCTCTTTTGGCCGGATCGGATAGTACAGCATAAGCTTCATTGATCGCTTTCATCTGATCTGCCGCATCGGCGTCACCGTTATTGCGATCTGGATGAAACTCAAACGCCAACCGACGATAGGCACTCTTTATCTCTTGATCGGTGGCCTGCGGCGAAACATTCAATAGCCGATAATAATTGTCATTGTGCATTTATTTGAACTTCCATTCAATTTGGTGTTTCAACCATAAAGTATCATCAATCGATGACCGATAACAGTACCAACCCGCATTGGGCATTTAGGATAAGCATAAACTGAAAACAATAAAAGCATAGCCATGCGTCAGCAACTCAAAATCACAATTTGCTTGGCGGTCATTCTCATCCTCGCCATCGGCCTGAAGATCCTATATTTCCCGCGAGTCCATGGCCATATGGCGTTCTATTTTCATTCAACATTCTGGATATGCGGTATCTTAATCTCCATCTTCTCCCTGCACCTGCTATGGCGTTCCGTCACCGGCCGAAACGATTTCAAAGCACCCAGTTCACGCGCTTTTTGGCCCAATCGCCGCCAAACTTTTCGCATCATTTATCCGGCATTTATTCGCCCTACGCTGATAGTTGAAATGATTGACGGCATTAAAAAGCGGCAGTTGGAATTTCCGATCATAGATCTTTCCCAGGAAGGAAGCTGCTTTATCGATGATGGTAGCCTGGGCCAAATGATGACTTTTTCAGGCCGTATTCATTTTAACACTGGGGACGCCCTCGCCATTGCAGGCGAATTCATACGAAAAAATGATAACCATGTCAGCGTGCAATTCAATCGTGCCATCAGTTGGCCCGTCCTGCTCGAAGAACAGCGCCGCGTTTTGGTTCATATGAAACCGCCCCTCGCACGCCGTTCCTGATCCAACTCCCTCAGACCAAAGCCTGGTATTTGACCGCATCCTTGGCAATTTGCATTTTCATTTTGCAATTTGCAATACATTTTCATTTTGATAATATACCGAGGAAAAATCAGAATTCGTTTAACTATCCGTTTTTTTTATTTATTAAATAATATGAAAAATTTTTGATTATTGGCATGCATTGTGCTGAATACGATATCGAAGCCTAACTTTTTCATCATCTTCCTCTCTTGTTCAGCGGGGTGATGCGCAAGCATCACCCCGCTACCCCAACCAAAAGCTTGGAAAATAAAGGCTTCAGCACCTTGAATCAACGACAAACTGGTATGATCAAGCGTTAATGTAACCCCTAAAGCCTGCCTGCTGGCTTTTAATATAGCAGGAAAAAGTTACCCCAACCTCCTTCTTACTGGCAAGTGCCCTGTTGGCGAGTTTACCAAGAACCCAATTGCTCTTTTCTTTCAACCGACACACTTCGTAACTTTTTCCCTTGGGCGGTACCCGATCACCAGGTACCGCCCAATTTTTTTCTGTCCTATAAATTCAAGGTAAGGCTAATAGCATCCTTCATCGGAGGTCAGTGGTCCGGCTTAACCGCTGAAATCTTCATTTTGGGTCATAGGCCGGTTTTTTTTGCGCTCAGCCGGCCGAAACCATTTGCGTTATAAAAAGTCGACATTCATCCCGCTTGAAAATTTCTTTTTCAATTTTTTCAATTCGTTTACGTGTCCACGCTCTTCTTCAACAATGATGCTCAATTGTTCGCTGGTCTTTGGATCATCGACAAAGGACTTGAGCAAATTGTAAAAAATTATGGTATCTTTTTCAAAATCCAATGATTGGGTCAGCAATGCAATCACATCCTCCGCCGCATCGAGTTTTTCACCGTTCAATGAAAAAGTCTGGTTTTTGACCATCTCCCTCAACAATGAGCGCCCCATGGCTTCCATTTCAAAATTCTCTTGGAACACCTGACGGTCGGCAGCAAACCCTTCGAACCACCCCCCATGTCGTTCTTCCTCATCCGCCATCCAGCTCAGCAACTTGGCCAGTTCGGTATCCACGGCCTTTTCGCTCGCCAATCGGTAGGTGCGTTCTCCGTTGCGCTCGATTTGAATGGCGATATCCCGAATATCTTCAATTGTGTACATGTCAAAAATCCTTGTTGGTAGTCTTGCTAAGAAAGAAACAGCCAGATGGTGACCGTCGCGGCAATGCTAACCGTAAAGCCCGGCGGCGTTCTTCAGCCGAGCGACCACACGTTCCCGCCCCAGTATTGTTAAAACATTCATAAAATCAGGCCCCACACTTTGGCCCGTTACCGCCGTTCGCACGGCATTCATTAATTCTCCCGGCTTGAGCTTCATATCTTTTAAAAAAACGCGCAATTCCGATTCAACTGTTTTGGCGTCAAAATCGTCCAGGCCTGCCAACCGCTGCGCCAACTCCTGCAGCCACGTGCCCACTCCCTCGGCTGCCAGATGCTTGCGCACAGCTTCGTCATCCATGGGGAACGCGTCACTGACATAGGCCTGGCCGTAAGTGACAAAATCAGTTAACGTACTGTACCGTCCGCGAATCAACGTCAGTGTTTGCAGAAACCAATCGCGTTGTCCTTTTTCAAATTCAGGGTTCCACAGCCGGGCTTGACTATAGCACTCCTTGACCATAGGCATCAGCTCCTCGATGGGCATCTGGCGCAAATAGTGGGCGTTGACGCTCATCAGCTTTGGATCGGTAAAATGCCTGCCGCTGTCGGCCGATATATTGAACACGGAATTGGTGCGATTGATACCCTCCAGGGTGAACGCCCGGGTCAGTTCTTTCTTGGAAAAAAATGATTGGGAATCGGTGGTTGCCCATCCCAGCAGGACGAGAAAGTTGACCATGGCCCAAGGCAGGAATCCATGTTCCCGGTAGTAATGGATGGCGACCTGCTCACCATGTTTACGTTTGGAGATCTTGGCCTTATTGGGGTCCAGAGTCAGGGACATGTGCGCAAATTCCGGCAGAGACGCTCCCAACCCTTTGTAGATCAGAATCTGTTTGGGTGTATTAGCCAGGCCATCCTGGCCGCGGATAACATGGGTGATGCCATCGCGAATATCATCCACGGCGTTGGAAAGCACATACAGAGGCTGCCCATTGGCCCGCACGATGATAAAATCCTCGATATCCTGGCATTTTTTTTCGATGGTGCCATAGACGGTGTCCTCAAATACCACCGATCCCGGCACCTGTGGAACCTTCAGCCGGATGGTGAATGGCTCACCGGCCTTTTCCCTGCTTGTCGCATCCTGCGTGGTCAAATTCCGGCAGGTGCCGTCGTAGCGGTACGTCGATTTGCACTTACGGGCTTGTTCCCGCTTTTCATCCAGTTGAGCCTTCGTACAGAAACATTTGTAAGCCTGTCCGCGGTCAAGAAGTTGCTTTGCGGCAGCTTGATGTTCAGCGATGAACCGGCTCTGAAAAAAAGGGCCCTCATCCCAATCCAGCCCTAGCCAGGAAAGGCCGTCCAGAATCCCCTGAATGGCATCGCTGTTTGAACGCTCTGTATCCGTATCCTCGATACGGAGAATAAACTTGCCGCCATGCTTGCGGGCGAAGAGCCAATTAAAAATCGCGGTGCGAGCACCGCCGATATGCAGGTAGCCCGTGGGACTGGGCGCGAAACGTACGATCACCTTTTGCATGACATTTCATTCCCTTCAGCAAACCAACGCGGATAAAATATCGCCGGCGAGCACAATATAAATTATATCCTACTGATGTCATTTGTAAGACAGCTACATCAATTGGCGATCCAAGTCGACCCCTACGGTCGATTGATGGGAACTTCAAGGTCAATCCAATGTGCTACCTGGAAGTGATAGGGCGAAGATTAAATGTGCAGTCCCAAGTCACTCAACTCCCTTTCAATCAGGTCAACCCATCCCCTGTTGGCTTTTGGATTGGCCGGGCTTGGATGGGTGATGCGGCCGACTTTAAGGCCGGTACCTGCCAAAGCCGAAACCGCACGCTGATATGCAAAATTGCCGATACCAATCACATAGCGGGGCCTAAGCAATTGAACCGTGCGGCGCAGAGCAAGATCGCAGGCGTCGAAAAGGATGCCCTTTTCATCTCTTTTTAACTTATCCGGCGTGCGATTGCGCCCGCTCCGCTCCATGAAAACTAGCGGGCAATAATTGGCGACCCAAAAACGTTTAAAGAACCGCCGGGGAGCCCCAAATCGATCCCTGGCCCAGCCCCATAAGCGCTGACCGCTCACCTCATGGCGCCGGCACTGAAATCCCTGGACAGGTCTTTTGGGGTGTTGCACGGACGGGGAGCCTACTTCCCCTTCAATGTCGAGCCACCCTTTCACCATGGCCACATCTCCGAATGGCACACCGGTCTGGGCCATGCCCCAAGGCCCGGGGTTCATGCCCAGAAAGACAGCTTCTTTGGTGCCCGTTCCATAGCGCCGATAATATTGCATAAACGGCTGTCGGGCATAGATCAGCGGATTATAGACACAATCCACGGGAGCCCCGATTTTCAAGGCGGCCATACGAACCGTCAACTCATCGATGACATTCGCCATGCCACTGTCAGACACTGTCCGTCCTTTCATCCGGCATAACGGTCGCCGCAGTGAGCCATCGTATCATTGCGGATTTTCATAAAATACATAGTTGGCGGCATAGTCGCTGAATTCAAAATAGACCTTCTTCTCATGGTCATCTTTCTTCAAATTAAAGTTCTGATCCAGGACGCCGTATCCAAAACGATAAGGCCGCGGCTTGTTGTCATCAGTGCCGTATGCCGTTGATATCTTGTCTATCTTGATAAATCTCTTAACCAGCTTATCACCGGCATAGATATCCAGAACCCCATCAGTACCTGTCCAGTTTTTAATACTGCGTCCGATCCTGTTCTGGGTCTCTTGTGTGCAAGCCGTCATGATGATGACCGTAGCTGCCAGCAGGATTACTTTTTTGATCATTAAACCTTACCTCCGTACGCGTTATCGCTCTTGATATGGCCCCTCGAGGCCGATCATAGGCGTTATCAAATGCATTGACGTTGCCCCTTTATCAAATCGCCTGCTCGAATAAAAGGGGCTCGATAGACGCACTGTCACTCCTCCCGGAACAGATTAAGGGTCGCCATTTTTTATCGTCATACCTAATCATCGAAGGCATGCGGCCGATATAAAATATAGCACTGCAGCTTAGCATTCCGCAGATGCGCATTATATTCGATTATGTGAGGAATACCATGATAAACAGAAATACCCGCTACAAAGTCCCTGAGAGCGTTGATGAAGCGGCCGAGCTTCTGCTCTCGGATCTTTTGATGCAACACCTTCAGGCCCTATCCAATATGACCGAGGACAACTTCGATCTGCTCTGTGACAGGGTGGCGCCTTATCTGATGGACGAGTTTAAGCTCTGGCAAGGGAACGAACCTTTGCTCGACTCCTGCTTTTCCAAAACCGATACCGAAGAGACCGATCCGGCCCGCATCATCCTGAATCGCGTCAAACAAATGCTGATCGATTTCCATGGCTTTCTGGTTATCACCTGACCCCCAATTCATAGCCCGCGCCACCCGCAGCCTTTCAGTATCGCAACCGCAAATCTACCGGAGACCATCAGTTTTACCTCTGGCATCGCTTGCAGATATACGTACCGCGCTGGCCCACCAGCAGACGCTCGATCTTATTGCCACATCTGAAACAGGGCTGTTCCGCTCGCCGGAACACTTTAAGGTACCGGCTGTTGCGACCCCGTGCATTCTGCAGCCCGGCATAGTTTCCCAACCCCCTGCCCATGGAGGTACCGGCATTGCGGATTCCTTGGCGCAGCACGCTTCGTATGGCGCGGTGCAATGCTTTAACCTGCCCCCAGTCCAGCGTGTGGGCTGCCCGCTGCGGATGAATGCATGCAGCCCACAATGCTTCATCCACATAAATATTGCCAAGGCCTGCAAGAAAGGTCTGATCCAATAGCAGGGGTTTGATCTGGCGCCGCCGCCCCGCCAGCATCTGCGCCAACACCTTGGCCGTAAATCTGGAACTTAACGGCTCCGGCCCCAAAGCACCGGTGAGGAGAGATAGATCCTGGGTCAGGTAAAACCGGCCGAATTTGCGGGTATCATGAAACATGAGGCAGCGACCGTCATCAAGATACAGCACAACATGAATGTGACGAGTACGCGGTGCTGAATGTTCGGCCAAATCAAATCGTCCAGTCATCCTCAGATGGACAGCCAAACAGGTTCCGGCGTCCAATCCAAAGAGGATAAATTTGGCCCGACGCGTAATGGTGCGAATGGTCTTGTTTTTAATGTGACGGCAAAAGCTTTGGGGTGTGCAAGTGGCGATGGTTTTGGGCCAATAAACCGAAGCGCTTTGAATACGATTTCCAGGCACACCCGCCAGGGTCAATGCATCCACAATGGTTTGGACTTCAGGCAATTCAGGCAATGTCAGGTTCCTGTCTGTATCGATATCACGGTTCGGATGCCGGCCGACGAAACGCCGGAAATGGGTGTCATCAGACCAGGTCGGTGATCGACATTACCATTAGCATGCCGGCTCATGGAAGTCGACCTTGGCGCGCGGCCACCATGGGCGCTCCGCCATGTGTTGATGAATTTATTTCTGCTTTTGTTGTTGTACCGCCAACATCCTGACTTACCTTGGACAAACCCTCTGAGGAGG